>TARA_R110000868_G_scaffold218576_1_pt1 | contig 231715 bp, 209 predicted proteins | sample TARA_R110000868 | Tara Oceans TARA_R110000868 (sample SAMEA4397489) | marine metagenome | biome: Polar Biome; feature: [SRF] surface water layer (ENVO:00010504); material: water (ENVO:00002006), including particulate matter (ENVO:01000060) such as... | depth 5 m | reverse complement strand
AAAATAACGTGTTTCACAAGCCATTAACTTACCAGCTTAATTTTTTTCAAAGACCTTACCTGCTTTTGAAAAGCACCACAAGCTACCAAATCACGGGGGTCAGAATAAATTAAAAAGGTAGCCTTTTCAGGGATAAGTGCGAATGATGGAAATGTACCTTCTGGCAATGTAATGAGTGGCTGTTTTTGAGGTGAATTACCCGCCTTTACATTTATCCAAAAATGCTCACGCTCAATTTCATAAGACAAACAAAAGGGCGTTAACTTACCAACAGGCGCCACGCGTTTGCTGCCTTTAAACCAGTGACGTATCACCCGCCTTTCCGTTTCACCCTTACACCAATAATAGCCAAGAGTTACAAAAAAACGTAAAAACCGGCACACAATAATCACGCCCCAAAGGGCGCAAAATAATATTGAAAATAAAAAGATAATATCAAGCTGCTGAATGTCTGACATAAGACAACCTCGCCAACATGTAAAAAAGGAAAAGATGTGTATAAATAGAAGCCTATATTACACGAAAGTTGCCAATTTACCAAGTTCCTTAGGTGTAATAACCCGTTATTGAAACTCTTCTATTCACACAGCCCCTTAAAAGACGCTATACTAAAAGAAAAAGTAGGTTAAAAAACACATGCACTATATCTCAACCCGCGGTTACGGCCCTGTTAATTTTGAGCGCACTATATTAGATGGCTTAGCACCAGATGGTGGCTTATACGTACCCGCAAACTACCCAAAATTTTCAAGAGAAGAACTTGAGGAACTCTCTTTTCTTTCTTATGAAGATGTGGCGGATAAAATTATATCTCCATTTGTGGGGGATAGCATTCCTGAAGATATTCTTCAAAAAATGATAAAAACAGCCTACTCAAAATTTAACGATATTGAAGTAACACCTTTATGCCAATATGAAGATAACCTATGGCTTTTAGAACTTTTTCATGGCCCAACATTTTCATTTAAAGATATAGCTATGCAGCTTTTAGGGTTGATGATGGAATACACCCTAGAGAAAAATGATGAAACAGCAACTGTTATTGGTGCAACTTCAGGCGACACAGGCCCCGCTGCCATAGAAGGCCTTAAAAATAGCAAATTTGTGAATGTATTTATGCTATACCCACACAACCGTGTGAGCCAAATACAGCGTGCACAAATGACAACTTCAGAAGCTAAAAATATCTTCCCTATTGCCATTGAAGGCAATTTTGACGACTGCCAGGATATTGTTAAAGAGTTATTTAGCGATGAAGCCTTTAAAGAAAAAGTGAATGCCACCGCCGTAAATAGTATGTCTTGGGCACGTTTATTACCGCAAATGGTTTATTACTTCTTTTCGTGGTCACGCATGCGCGACATGGCCACAGGGCAACCTGTAAGTTTTTCTGTACCCACAGGGAATTTTGGTGACGCCTTCGCTGGCTACCTTGCTATGCAATGCGGGCTGCCGATAAATCGCCTCATTGTTGCCACCAACAGCAACGATATTTTAACAAGATTTTTCAACAACAACGACTATTCCCGTGAAAAAGTTATTGCAACAAGGTCACCCAGCATCGACATTCAGGTTGCTTCTAACTTTGAACGCCTTTTATTTGACATTTACGGCCGTGATAACGATTTAGTGCGCCACGCCATGAGCGAATTTAAACGTACAGGTAAACTACCAAAAGTAACAGACCTACAGCTTGATGAGGCAAAAAGCGTCTTCTTAGGAGAAAGTGTGAGCGAAATTGATACGCTTAAAATGATGTCCGAGTCTGATTTTTCTAAAAATATTCTCATTGACCCACACACAGCCGTTGGCCTTGCCGCCGCCAAACGTCACCCCGATTTAAAACCTATTATTAGCCTTTCAACAGCACACCCACTTAAGTTCCCACACGCTTTAAAAGAAGCCACTGCCAAAGAGCTTTTATTCGATGAGGAATTTGATAGTATGCTTAAACGTGAAGAAAAATTTGACGTTTTACCAAACGACGTCGCCGCCGTAAAACAATATATTCTAGACAATTTGTAAAATTGAGGCTATAGCAAGGATATATAAAGCGTAAACATAGGGAATTTAAATGTCTTCTTACCAAGAAACCAGGCTCGATAATGGGTTTATCATCGCCTCTGAGTGCATGCCATGGGTCGAATCGGCCAGTGTTGGCATTTATGTGCGTACAGGTTCCCGCGCTGAAACGGAACAAAACAACGGTGTCGCACACTTTTTAGAGCACATGGCCTTTAAAGGCACACATAAACGTTCATCTGAAGACATCGCCCGTGAAGTTGAAGATGTTGGCGGCAATATCAATGCCTATACATCAAGAGAAACAACAGCTTACCACTTAAAGGTTTTAAAAGAAGACCTTCCTTTAGCTGTCGATATTTTAGGTGATATCCTTCAAAACTCTACATTTTTAGAAGAAGAGATAGAACGTGAACGCCAAGTTATCCTCCAAGAATTAAGTGAGACACTCGATTCACCAGATGAAATTGTATTTGAAAACCTACAAGAAATAACTTACCCAAACCACCCTATGGGAAGGTCTATCTTGGGTACAGCAAAAACGGTTAAAAGTATCACCGTTCAAGATTTACGTGACTTTATGGACAAGCATTACACCGCTAACAACATGGTGCTAAGCGCTGTGGGTAACATTCAACACGAAGAATTAGTTGCTTTGGGTAAAAAGTATTTTTCCAACCTTAAGGTTGCACCTAAAACAGAATATATAGCCCCTGTTTACACAGGCACCGATAAAATTGTTAAGAAAAAGCTTGAACAGGTTCATATTGTTATGAGCTATGACGGCATACCCATCACACACGATGCTTACTTTGCAGCAAACATTTGGGTTTCAGTGTTAGGTGGCGGCATGGCATCGCGCCTTTTCCAAGAAGTGCGTGAAAAACGTGGCCTTGCTTATAACATTTACAGCTACCTTTCAAACCATAGCGACTGCGGCACATTTGGAGTTTATGCAGGCACTGGCAAAGAAAGCGTACAAGAGCTCTTAAGCGTCATAGACCAAGAAATTGCACGCTCGCTCACAGATATTAGCGAAGCCGAGTTAAAGCGCGCCAAAGCACAGTTAATTGCAGGCGTGCGTATGTCACAAGAATCAACCGATTCACGCATGGGGCGTATTGCCCGCAACTTATTTATATACAATAGGTTTGTACCATTAGATGAGGTTATTGCAGGCGTTGAGAACGTCACTGTGGAAGATGTACAGAATGCTGGTAAAATTTTAACCAACAAAGCTACGCGTGCTTTAAGCATTCTAGGCCCTCAATAAATAGCAAAACAGCACAGCCAAAGACCTTTTGAAGTTTACGCTTATAAAGGTCTTTTAACATGTACATTTAGTAGACCTTCATAGCCACCATCAGGCAATAGTTCATAGCCCGTTACATTTGGTGATGTAATAGCCACGTGACTGCGTTTCCATAAAGGAAGATAGATCATATCCTGTTCTTGAAGCTTTTGAACTTCTTTTGACAATGCATAACGCTTTTTATCATCTATTTCACGCATCAAGTCTTCTAGTAATTTATCCATCAAAGGGTTGTTATAACGGCCGCGATTGGCACCGTTTGGCGGCATCATATCACTATGGAAAAGGCTTCTATAAATATCACTCTGAAAACGCCCAACCCAAGTTAAAATATAACTCTCAAAATTACCCTTTTTAATATTTCCGTAAAAAGTCCCCCATTCAGATGAAGAAATAACAACCTTAACACCAATATTAGCAAGATCTTGTTGAATAACTTGAGCCAACCTTTGAATAAAAGGGTTGCTCGTAATCGCTAAACGTAGTTCAAATCTCTCACCTTGTTCATTTAACGTATATCCAGCATCATCTAAAAGTTCACCTGCCTTTTGGGGGTTAAATGCTTCAAATTCTGCGGCATAGTAGGCTGGATTATCTGTACTTAGCAAACTTAAGGCTGGCTTTGCCCTGCTCCCTAAGAGGTCTTGTACAATGCGCCCACGGTTAATAGCATAAGATAAAGCCTGACGCACTTTAACATCAGCTGTTTTACCATTTTCAAGCAAAAACCCCATATAAGTATATGAAGTTGATGGCGCTTCATGCACTAAAAATCCTTCATTTTTAGCATAGCGTAATATTTCCTCTGAAACGTCATTATGTATAATATCAATCCCTCCCTTAGCCAGCTTTAAATAACGTACAACAGGGTCTTTTATCACATTAAAATGTATAGATTGAAAACCATCCAACCTTGAAACAGTCACATTACCAAAGCTATCAATGCTGTCTAACTGATACAAACCCATACCAATTGGCTGTGTCGCTTCATGACCTGTAAGCTTCACGACTGAGGTTTCAAGAACACCCCAAAAAAATGGATTTGGCTCCTTTAAATGGATAACCAATCGCTTACCATTTTCTATATTAATAGATTCTACACCTTCAAAAGCACCTTTGAGCGGCGACTTTAATTCTGGATTTAAAATAGAGCTATAATAGGCCTGTAAAGCCTCGATCGTAACAGGGGAACCATCCGAATAAGTGACATTATCCTTCAATTCCATGAAGAAAGATTGGTATTTTTTATGACCAAAATAAGAAAGGTAAAGCGATGTGGGTTCAAAGTTTTGATTTAAGCTAATAATACCTGGCGCAATAAGCTTTAAAACACGCACAGAAGCTGCATCTGTTGCAAAACGTGGGTCCAACGTAACAGGTGCACGTCCTACCGCAACGTTAATATCTACAGCATTCGCAGGTACATTTAATATCAATAAAAATATAAATACAACAACACCTATAAGATATTTACTTATATACAACACATAAATCCCTTTCTTTATTGAACTATTAGCGTACCACAAACATAATACAACATGGCTCATAATAATAGGTGAAACAAAAAAATGACACGTACATCCGTAAGCTTAATTGCACTTATGTCACTAACACTTGCTAGTCAAAGTGCACATGCTGGCATATCAGATATGATCAATGGTTACTTTACTTTTAGACAGGATCAAAAGCCTTTAGTGGCGCCTGAGCGTACATTACCGCCAAAACATATCGTTTCTCCAAATTACCATGAAGGCCGTGCTTCTAACTGGTCAAATTACTATACAAGACCAGATTTACAAGCAACAGAAAACCTCGATAGCTCTTCTATGGTTATGCGCCCAGACCCGAATTACAGACCACCAAATCCATACCAAAATGGCGGCTATAATAACGGTCAAAACGGTGCTCAAAACGGACATAGAAATGGCACCCTCGACCCTGCAATGGGCTATGCTGGCATCCAGCGTCGCGCACACCTAAACGCACTCGAAAAATACGATGGAAATATCTATATTGGGGACCCTGGCAAAGGGCCTTTTGAGTTTAATAACGACGGAAAAGCGGGTCAAAAAACACAAATTAGCAAGCCAAAAAGTAGCTGGCAGAGCGCAGCAAGCAATAAAATTCAGCCAAGAATTGGTGATTATGACTACGTAAAAAGCCATAAAGGTGCACAAAATAACAACGCTTTTGGTGATTACAGCGGCACTATTTCAGATGAAAATGCACAAGAAATAACCAGATCACCTGGCTACTTCACAAAGAACGAAGTGCCTTTACCAACCCAAAACGAAGGTTATTACAAGCAAGATTTACAAAGTAATTACATTGTACAGCCACGTGATTCATTGTCTGGCATTTCAGGACAAGATAAGATTTATGGCGACTGGAAAATGTGGCCTCTTATCTATGATGGCAACCGTCAACAGATACAAGACCCTGACCTAATTCACCCAGGTCAAAACCTAGATATTCCACGTGATTATTCGGCCACATCAGAGCAGTCTGCAAGACAACGTGGAGAGGCTAAAAAAGCCCCTTATAACTTCTATGATGGACGTTAATATATCATTATAAATAAACACTAAAAAAAGGCCTCGATAGAGGTCTTTTTATTTTCCAAATACCAGAAACAAAACCCATCCATAATGTATAAATTATAAGCAATTTCCCTATTTAACAAAACACTTCTACCGACGCCCTATCCATATTCATTACAAGTAACAGACGCATTAAACGGACTTTTAAAGTGGTTAAGTGTCACACCTTGTCAGTTATGCAGGTAATCCTTAAATCCCACCAAAAGCCTTTGTAGGCAACGCACCATCACAAAAAACAAGCATATCTCCCACTTAATAATTATTGACTATTATAAGTTAAAGCTTACATATATCAGCGTGCTATTACTATATGTAAATGGAAACTGATATATAAGACCTTTCGTTGCGCTTATGCACACGCCCTTAAACCACCTTTAAAAACCCCTTAGAACACGCCATTCACCATCCCCTTAATATGCAGAATGTAGCCTTGTTATCCACAGCCTAAACCTACGCTGATAACACGACCTATAACTATGAAATTTTACCTCGAATTACCCTCTCAGCACCCTCGCATAGACCCACCTCTACACCACACCTGAACAAACCATTTACTCACCCGAATCTACTTGTATATTCAGAATTTAAAATAACATCGTTCCACACGCATTTCACCTCCCCCTAAAAGACCCCCACATCTAAACTCAACCCTACACCTACAGAACTGACACTTCGCCCAGCACATCAAAAACAAACTCCTGCACCAGTCATCATCAAGGTTATGTATTGTAAGCACTCACTTACTTAACTCAAATCAACAAACACAATACTTATTGGGTAAGTTATCAATACGTTGATTAAGTATGAAAATTATGACTAACCCTCCCCACAGTATAAAATCATACATATACAAGTCCCTTAACCTACATTACACACAAACAACCGTTACAACTTTAAACGCAACACAACCACCTTTTTAAACCCACCTGCAATAGGACATGTTTTGACATATTTTAAACATGTTCCACACGAGCAAATACACCTCCATCACTAACGCCCTTTAGGCATAACAAACATGGGTGCAAAACCCCCTTAAAATCTAATATGTATTTTTAGATAATAGACTGAACTTTTACTGTGGATAACTTTGTGAATGCCTTATTAAAATTTTACATATAAAGACACAAAACTCAGAGCCCTTAAAAATTTTGCATATTCACCTATATTTACATAAGCATAATTGCATACAATATTGGCGTGTTTATAAAATGTGTCATATTAAGCACACATGCGCACCTGCAAATTTACAACACTTATTTTAAACTTTGATTATTTGGATGTAGCGTGGTAGGTGCCATCCCAGTCAGATGGCACTTGAGTAGCTTGTAGTGAGTCTATGCGTTCAATATACATCAAGCGCATTTTAAGAGGGATGAGTTCGTTTTTAAATAGCTCACGAGCATTTTCCCATTCTTGCGACTGAAACGCACTCACAGCCTGTTTAGCGAAGCCTATTTTTTGAGCAATTTCACCTTGAGGTTTTTCTAATGAAATTAGATGGTATAAATTCACACCTTCTGTTTTTCCTTTTACCGCAACCTTATCGAGATATAACGCTGAAACATCTCCAAGCGCCTTTAATGTTGATTCACTAATAATAAGTGGCACACCATAAGTTTTACACTGCCCTTCTAACCTTGCCCCTAAATTAACACCGTCGCCCATTACGGTATAATCAAAACGCTGGTCAGAACCCATGTTACCTACTGTAACGACATCGGTGTTCACGCCAATGCCAATTTCAATTTCTGGTAAACCTTCTGACTTTAAGCGTATATTAAGCTCTTTTAGGCCCGTTAACATATCTAAGGCTGCTTTACAGGCCTTTTGTGCATGTGATTCTACGTCAAGTGGCGCATTCCAAAAAGCCATCACAGCATCACCCATATACTTATCGATCGTACCCTCATTCTTTTGAACAATTTCTGTCATCGGTGTCAGATAACGATTTAAGACGCGGGTAAGTTGATTTGGTGTCAAACCTTCTGACATCGATGTAAATCCTCGAATATCACTAAACAACACTGTAATTTCTTTATCTTCTCCGCCCAATTTTAATTTAGATGGGTCTTTTGAGACGATTTTGACCAAATCGGGTGATAAATAATGCGCAAAGGCTGAACGGATTGCCAAGCGTGATGATTTTTCCTGTGCATACTTAACCAAACTTTGAACCAAGAAGACGGCCGTGAGTGTTAAGGCTGCATATGACCAGTCATAAAGCAGGCCGTTTACTTTAAATTGATAAAAACACCCAGCAACCACAACCCCTAAAGCTAAAAGGTAAAGCACGCTCGCCATCGCTGCACCAAGCCTTTGAACGCCGATGATAAGTAAAAATCCTAGAATAACCAATGTAGCCATTTCAACCATAAAGCCATTTACAGGCCTTTGGATGTGTGTGCCTAACATAATATTTTCTATAACCTGCACATGGCTTTCTACCCCTGGCACCACAGGGTTTAGCGGTGTTGATCTTAAATCATACAACCCAGCTGCACTTGTACCCACCAGCGCAATGCCACCATTTAACACCTTTGCGGTATCACGTTCCTTCAAAACATCAACGGCCGAAATATAACGCGTACGGTTAAACGGTCTATAGTAAATTGTGTAACGACCGTCTGCGGCAACAGGAACCGCCTCAAAAGGTTCAATTGTTACTGTTTTTAAACCCTTTTCGCCCATACCTACCGTATAGTCCTTAGCACCCGCATATAAACGCAATGTTTCAGCAGACAAAGATGGGAAGACGCCACCTTGCCCTTGAATTAAGAGGTGGATACCCCGCACGAGACTGCTATCCGTATCAAAATAATAACTAAAATTACCATGATATGGCGATGCGCTTTCAATAATTGGAATGTTACGCACAGCCACCTGCCCTGACATAAGATGATGTGTTTGATCCTTTAACCCTTGAATCACACTACTCGATTGAAGGGGCGGCCTACCTTTAGATACACCCCCTTCTTTTTGAAAACTTGCAACAAAACCCTTCACCACTGGATATTTGGACAGCGCTTCAGCAAAAAGGGTGTCATGCGCTGGCAATCCATTTAAAGCTTGGCGGATGCTTTCACTTTGAGACCAATAATTTTGAACCACCTCAGGCGATTTTCCATCTTTTTCAGGAAACACCATATCAAAGCCTAAGCTTTTAACGCCTAAGGCAAAAGACTTTTCCACCAATTGCGCCAAAATATTGCGTGGCCATGGCCACTGACCTATTTCCTCAAGACTCTTTTCGTCAATATCTATCACATAGACAGGTAAATCAACATCTGCCCGGGGAAATGTTTTTTGATAACCGTCAAACGTAGAAAAACGCAAGTCTTCTACAAGTGGAATTTGCTGCTGATACGCAAATACGAATAAAGAAAGCACCAACCAAGGCAACCATAAGCCTATTTTCTTCATGAACGTACTATTTCCCTATTTTTATTATTAAACCCTAATGTATTAAGGTTGCTTACCCGCAAAGATACCCGCACCCGTCGTACCTGCTTTAACGCCAGAGGTCGCTTCAAAATTAAAGTTACCACCTATATTTTCTGCCTGTCCGCCATAAAAAGCACCGCTAATGGTTGCATCACCAATATCAACGCCTAATGCACTGCTGTGCTCAAGATTATCCAATACAACATCTGGGAATGACGCCATACCACCCGTTGCAAGCCCGCTTTGGCTCCCTGTAAAGGTGAAATCTGCAAACTTACCATCAAATGCTACTGTACGTGTGCTAAAGTTAGCCGTCGCATCAAAAGAGCCTACCGCATTACTTACCTGCGCGCCATTAGACGTGGCACCTACAAGAATACCCTCATAAGAAACATCAGCTGTACCCACAGCTGCCGCATAGCCCGTCCAGCTGTTCATTGTGTTTGAATCGCCCACAACATACGGTATAATTTGCGCAAAGGCTTCATTACCGCCAATATCTATTGTACCAGCCCATACACCCCATGTTAAAAATTGACAATCACGACAATCTTCTTGAATACCCATACCTCCTGGAATATCCACAAAATAGCTTGATAGCATTGCCGCTTCTACATTTGCTGGGTCGATTGAACCACCAAAATAAGCGGTTGTTGCGTCGTAATTATTGGCATTAGATGTATTTTCTGCACCGTAAATATTGTGGGACACATAAGCCTTATCCTCTGGATCAGTTGAATTACCACCAAAACCAACCTCTAAAATGTCCGCTTGTTGATTACCTGCATAAATTTTGTTGTAGGTAAAGGATGACTGTAATGTAACACCTGTATTGGCACCTGTTTCATCTTTACGGATCATAACCATCTTCGTATAGTCATTATTACCTATCATAACAGCACTTGGTGTACCGTTTACATCTTTTACTAAGTAACCCGCAGAATAACCTTTAAGGGATTGAGGAGCATTTTCTGCATTGAGTTGCTGACCTACTGGCGTTTGAGTACCCGCATTCACAGCAACCAAGCTTTCATTATAATCTGACCCACCCAAGCTGATGCCATAGGCATCTATCACAGCGTTTTGGCTTGATGGGTCTAACACACCGTAAACAGAACTGCTGGCCGCTGTTAAGTCACCTTCTTTGAAAGTATATGTATTTGCAGCACCTGCAATACCTTTACTTGAAAATGCATAAACTGAACCATCCATAGCCGCCGCACCGCTGGTTTCCATTTCACCTGCCATAAACTTAAAGCTAAAGTCATGCTGACTTAGGTTTGATGATAAGTTCACATGCCCGCCAACAAATTGGTTGTTTTGGTTTGTATAGTCAATCACCAAACCACCGCCTGCATGTGCCCTTGCTCCTGAATAACCAGAACCGATATATGGTGAATGCATACCTTGGGTTAAATTAAAGTCGGCAAATTGATTTAAAGTTTGTGTATCAGGTATAAAGTTAAAGAACAAACGCTGCCCCTCTATACGCTGATTGCTCGCGTTAACCACACCTGTGCGCCCTGCTATAAATTTATAATCATCATTTGGGCTGTTAAAATTGTTCGCGCTATATACAAAATTACTGTGCAAACCGCGGTAAATAAACATATTACCAAAATTTAAACTATTCACAGAAATAGCTCGCCCTGCGGCTGGTGCATTAAACGCCACTGTTTCTTGCACAATACCTGCATTGTCTTTTTTCTCAAAAATAACCAAACCTTGATCATCTTTAACGACCGCATTCATATTTCCATTTTCAATCAGGTTGCCTGCTTTACGACGCTCCCACGTACCAGAAAGCGGTGTACCAAACTGTGCAACACCACCGGAAGACGTACCGTTTATAGTCGCCCCTGCAAGCGTGCCCTGCGACGCCGTTGTTGTTTGTGGTGATAAAGAAGGTAAAAACTCACCTGTATTTATAGGTTCGAGCTGACCCTCTGGCGCAAGTAAAGGGTCTGAACCAAACGTTGCGAGCAAGCTATTCTTTAAAGGATTCTTCTCTGCAGGCAATGGTTTTTCTTGCTTAGGCGTTGACTCTAATGTGCCAGACTCCTCTTTGATCAATGCCGCAAGTGGGTCCTCAGCCACAGGCTTTTCCTCTTCTTGCTTTTCCCCTAAAAGACTTTTAAGTGACCCAGCGCCTGCATCAATTCCAGGCTCCCCAGCACCTTCTGGCAAGGCTTCCACACCCTCAAGGCTGACAGCATTGTTTAATTGCATCAACATGCTAAGCGGTGCTGGCGCTGGCACTGAAACTTCGCCTTTCGTACTTACACGGCTAAATGTGTTCACTTTAACAAGGCCTACCGGTGGCATCGTACTACCACGCGCAGAAATATCTAAACAACACTGCGTCATATTCAATGTCGTTTGACCAGCAGCATCTACATTAACAATACCACCTGAACCACGCACACCAATCGTTGCAAAAGGCGTGTTAACCTTCACCTTGCTCGGGTCTTTTTTCGCAATTTTACCCGTTAAAAATTTAAATATACCCTTTGTGACTTCTATAATAGACGTTCCGTCTCCACTTTGAGGATCGTAGGCATACTTATCTAAAATAACCTCTGCATTTTCGCCCACCGTAAACAACGATTTATCATTAAAGAGAACCTGAACCTTCGCATCTTCACCTGTGATAATTTTTTCATTTGCGTACACAGCCGAAGAAAGTTTAAGGGTCTCTCTTAGTGTTCCGTCCATTTGAACAGCACGTACATCACCGCGCACAGCTAAAATTTTACCAATAGAATCGGAAGCATGGGCATGGGGCGCCATAAAAACGAATGCTGCAAGTAACACTAAAAATCTCATATCATTTCCCCAAATTTATATTTTATTTAAAAATATGGCTGTTTACTTATAGGCCTCTTTAATAATAGAAAAACCATTTAGGCTGACAGGCCGATATCTAAAAAAACCTTAAAACTTCCAATTCATAGAAGCTGTTACACGCTCATTACTATATTCATAGTTTTGAATATTAGACTGAATACCTCTGTTTTGATAAATTAAACTACAAGTCAAGTTATCGGTGATATTTTGACCAACACCAAAACTAAGAGTACGTTCGTTATCTACACGCACGATATTTGGATTCACAAAAGTATCCACGTCTTTATAGTTTGTAGTTTTATAAGAAACGCCTGCATGCGCAAAAGCACCCTGTTTAAACAAATGTGTATAATTGAATGCGAATGAACGAGAGCGGTTGGTATAATAGTCAACGTTTGTATGCTCTCTTTTCACAGCAACCGTCGTATTAAAAATGTCGTTTGGAGTCATAAGTGACGTGAGGGATATTTTTTGCTCATTAGTGTAGCCGTCACGGTCTTCGTATGTTGTGGTTGTTGGCGTATTTGCAAAGGAACGCTCTTCACGGGTGTGCGTTAAACGGATTTTTGCATTTTTAGATAAAATATAATCGGCAAACACTTCATAACCCAAGGTGTTTAAATACTCATATTCCGCCAAATTCACGCGTGAACAAGTGGCATTTACCCCATAACGTAACGCTTTATTTTCCGCATTAAATGTTGGACCTGTTTTTAAGGTATATACCGTTGTATTAAGTTCTGATGCATTGTCTTGCACCGACTTATAAAAACTTGCCTCACTATTCCAAACATGCTTCTTTTTGGTTGGCATAACGTAAGAATGGTTAAGGCTTGCATAAACAAACTTTTGTTCATCCGCCCCACTACCTGTTGCGTCATCAATAGGGATGGTTACGCCAAAGACATCCACCGCACCTGAGTTTGGTGAAGCGCTTGGATTGGTATCTGAATTATACCCAAGCGTGATATTTGCGCCAAAACGGTGTCTTTTAACTCCTTTTTCCACAACGGCGAGCATTTTATCAATATTTGTGACAACTGCAGGCGGCGGATTTTTAGCTTTCACTTCTAAGAACAAGCGCTTTGCTTCATCTAAACTACCAACTTTCATGTAAGTAAGCGCCAGGTCAAGCTTCACGCGTTCTAAATCTGGATTTGCGATGAGCATACGTTCATATGCGGCGATGGTTTCGTAATATTTACCAAGTTTTTCAGCTAACTTTGCATAACGGTAATTGGTGTTTAGATTAGACGGATTACGCGAAATTTCACTTAACAAACGGTCAAGCTCTACTTCAAATCCAAGTTCTTGCTCTTGATTGTTTATGGTGGTTTTACTTATATCTTGAGCGAAGGAATTTTGAGGGGCATTTCCCAACACGATCCATAAGAATATAAATAAAAAATATCTCACCCTATTTCCCTATGACGTCTTTAGAATCTCTATTTCTTGGCGCAGCCTTTTAATTTCAAATAACAAATCTGTGCGCTCTACCATCCCACCAAGAACCGTGATAAGGCTTTTCATATCGTCTACATGGCTCAAGCTAAATTCACTATAACGTGGCGCGCCAAAGTCATCTACCCCTTCAATGTGATTCAGCAACTGCACCACACCAATAACTTTGCCTTGATAATTTTTAAGAGGGAATGCAAGCATAGACTGAGAACGGTAACCGTCTCTGTCGTCAAATGTGCGGTTAAACTTGTAGGGCATATTTTCTGGAATTTCGTATAAATCATCAACTTCAAGCGTTTCGCCTGTCGATGCTACATAGCCGGCAACACTTGACGTACTAATAGGCATAGAAAACATTTCTTGGTTCATTTGAACACGGTCATTTTGTAAAGAACAGGCCTGAAGCTCTATAGGTTCATCTGCATTTGGTCGTACAATAAAAATACTTCCCGCTTCGGCCGATGTATGCCTACGCGCTTTTGCTAGAATAAGGTCCATTGTTTTTTCCAACGTCATAGCGCCAGAACGCTCGCCTAGCTCAAGTGCGGATATAAATTCTTCAATAATACTCATTAGAACCCCTGATTTATAATATGTTACAGGCTAATGTTATGATTACTATGAAAATTTGTCACACACAAACAAGGGTTTGCCTTACTAAAAAGGCCAAAACAATGGGATGAGTGTGACAGAAATAGCAAGGAAAATAAGGTTAAGTGGCAAACCTACTTTTATGAAGTCCATATACTTATAACCACCTGGACCAAATACCATGACATTTGTTTGGTACCCTACCGGCGTACTAAAGCAAGTTGACGCCGCAAACGCCACCGCCATAAGGAACGGCTTTGCGTCCACGCCAAAGCTTTCAGCTACCGCTAAGGCTAGAGGCGCCAAGAGAACCGCTGTTGCGGCATTGGACATCAAAGATGTTAAAATCATCGTCAGTAAATAAAGCACTGCCAATACCACATGCACACCATATTGTCCTACATATTGAATGATTAAGCTAACGCCCATGTCCACCATATTAGAAGACTGCATAGCCGCCCCTAAAGGTATTAAACCAGCCAATAAAACCACAACCTTAAAGTCAACCGACTCATAAGCCTCTGACGCTGTTAAACAGCGTGTAACGATCATACCAATAGCACCCATAAGAGACGCTGCAAGTATAGAAAAAATGCCCGTTGCCGCACTTAAAACAACCGCAAGCAAAATCATAAATGCGATCACACTACGGCGCTTTTTAAGACGCAACGTTGAAAGATCCTGAAGAAGCATAAAATCTTTTTCGTCGGCCAATTTCATAAGGTCATTTTTATGCCCCTGCAAAAGGAGTGTGTCGCCCTCTTTAAAATCAATATTTGCAATACGTTCATGCAAAACTTCACCGCGACGCCTCACACCCAAAACAGCCGCATGATAACGCCAATAAAAATCAAGCTGAGTTAACGTGCGCCCTACAACATTAGATCCGCTAGGTACAACAACTTCCACCATCGTCACATCATCACCTTCAAGGTGCACACTATTTAAATTACCTTCAGCCCAATCTTCTACCTTTAAAAGTCCCTCAGACTCCATCACTTTGCCCACATCCCCACGCAAAAGAAGGAGATCATTCTCACGAATCTCTGTTGTTTGAGGTGCCCAAATCATACGTCCGTCACGTATAATTTCTAACACACGAATCGGTTCATCCTCGGTGCCAAGCGCCGTTAATCCATTGTCACATCCACGCTCACCAATTAAAGGTGAACCTTCTAAAACGCGCATTTCTGTCATGTAATCTTTAAGACGATATTCTGCCGTTGCGTCTGAAGAGCCAGCCCTATCTGTTAACAAATAACGGCTTGCAAATATCATATAACCCGTCCCCACTACAAAACAAATAATTCCAAGCTTTGCAAATTCAAACATCGAAAAACCTTCAAGCCCTGCATCCATGGCAACTGCATTAACAAGCAAGTTTGTGGTTGTGCCCACCAACGTACACACACCACCAAACTGCGCTGCAAATGACAAAGGCATTAAAATGCGTGATGCGTTCATATTACGCTCTTGCGCGAGCTTTAAAGAAACGGGTAATAATACCGCCACTGTTGCAGTGTTATTTGTAAAGGCACTAAAAAAACCACAGGTAATCATAATAACCGTTGTTAAACGCTCTTTACCTTTGCCTACAAGTGTGTGCAAACGGTTGGCAATAAAACGCACGATACCCGTGCGACGTAACCCTGCACTAATGATAAACATTGCGGCAATGGTCATTGTGGCAGGGCTCGAAAAACCATTCAAAATTTCATTTTCAGGTACAATGCCCGTTAAAAGCAACGCCAGCAAAACCAACATTGCAACAAGGTCAACACGCACCTTATCCGTGACAAATAAAATCACAGATCCTATTAAAATAGCCATTACCGTTAAAGCCGCAGAAAGTTCCATAAAACCACAGTACCTATATTAATCTTTACTCACACTTCGGTAAGCTCTTTCATTTAAACAAAATATAGCCATAATAGAAACCCTGAAATAATATTTTAACAACCACACGAGCACTAAAGCATGAGAAAAAGACGTAACAGTCGACATAAATCGCCTATATTACCTGTAGATATAAAAATGACAGCTGCCCGTAGGCGTAAGCTCAATAAATATGTATTTGTGCTGATGTGTGTGTGCTTTTTGAGCGCTGCTTTCCATCTCTATCCTGCCTATAAAAATATGCAGCCACAAATACAAAGCACAGCCCTTAAAGGTATTATCATTGACACACAAGCTATGCTTTACCCTATCCCTTCAATCCTATCAGAAAACAAGGCCATGCAAGCACAGGTCGGCGAAGAAGTCATTATAACCAATCAAACAGACGGTTGGTATCAAGTTCAAGTACCTCAAGGGAAATTTTGGATAGAGTCAAATAACCTTATGTTGGCCGAAAACTTTTAGCTTGGTAAATAACATACCTCCAAAGGGTAGTTGTGCACAACTTCTTCAACATGCTTTAATAGAGCTTCGATAATTATAATATGCAACATGAGTTCAACGTGCGAGAGATTACCCTGTTTAAAACATTAAGCTTTTTAGCGTTTATTTGCGTTAGCATGACGTGCTGGGCACAAACAGACACGCATGAATCTTCTAAAAAGAGTGTCAGCATTATTACAGCGTCCTCAGTGGCTCCATATATTATACGTGAAAACAATAAAGGTATTGTTAGCGACCTTATCACTGAAATATTCGCACAAGCTGGCTATACAGTAAATCTTTCATACGCAAGTAATAAAAGGCTTCAAAAACAAATGCTCGATCACAGCGTTGATGGCGCCTTTAACTTCCCAGAGGGCGACGCTCGCAACTTATACTCCACAGAGCCTATTGTTACCTACCAAAACATAGCTATTACCAACACCAACAGCAATATAACTATCGACAAAATCGAGGACCTGAGAGGGAGAAATATAGCCGCCTTTCAAAATGCGTCTAAATACTTAGACCCTGAATATGCAGACGCTGTTAAAAATAATGAGCATTATTTTGAAATAAACGAGCAAATACATCAGCTTTATATGCTAGATAAGAAGCGCGTTGATGTCATTGTGATGGATAAAAAAATATACCAGTACTATTACCAAAAAGTTTACGCGGGCAAAAAAAACAAACCGCAACACACATTGCATAATATATTCAAGCCCACAAATATGGTAGCCGTTTTTCATGATGAAAAATTAAGAGATATTATAAATTCAGGATTGGAAGAATTTCATAAAAATGGGCATTTTGACGAAATTGAAGCGCGTTATATTCACAAAAACTAATTAAATGGTGATTCCACCGGGACTCGAACCCAGATCTACGGCTTAGGAGGCCATTGTTCTATCCAGTTGAACTATAGAACCAAAAATTAACTTAAAAGAATTTCAGGTACAGTCACTTCGCCTTTAAGCTCTGCGCCAGCACCAAGGTCTTTCACTAATAAAGAAACGGGCGGGTTACCCGTTAAGGTAAATCCACAATCTTCTGCAAACTTAAAACCTAAAGCAGCTAAATCATCTAAATTACCCAAAACAAAGACATAACGGATACCCTGTAATGAAACTTTTTCAAAGGTTGACATTAAAAAGCCAGCTACATCAAAGTCTATTTTTTTTGTGTCCACCGCAAAAGGTGCAAGCATTACAGCCCCTGAAGCACCTGCTACATTCACAGGCGTAAATAAAGCATAAGCGTCTACCGAACCTTCAGCCTCAAATACAAAGGCTAATTTTTCTAAATATGTGTCTAAAGAGCGTAAAATACCCGTTTGTTCCACTGTTGAGGCACCTTCACTTAAGTATGTGCGCGCAATAAGCGTTGCAATTCTACTTTTATCTCGAGCCGCTTCTTGGCGAATAGACATTCGGTCGTTTCCTTTTTTGTATTTTCATAGCCGTATTTTGCATTCATTTTAAAGAAAGAGCAAGCTTTTGTCAGTTCTTTTATGATAACATTTCTTGCATGATAAAAAGAATTTTAAAAACAGCAACCCTTATAACTCTTTTCTTCGCGCTTCACAGTGCAAACTGTTATGCCAAAGAGATTACATGGAAAACAGTCGATCATATTATTGACGGGGATACCTTTGTAACCAAAGATGGTAGCCATGTAAGATTATTAGGCATCAACACACCAGAAATAGGACGTGGTGGCAAAGAAAATCAGCCATTCGCCAATGAAGCACGCTTAAAACTTAACACATTGCTTTTTAACAAAAGGGTGCGCCTTGAATTTGGAGAACGATACAAGGACAGATATAACCGCCTATTGGCACACGTCTACATGGAAGATGGCACATGGATTAACCGTGAACTTATAGCTTTAAGCCTCGCACATGTTTACAGTTTTCCTGACAATCGCGCGCATACAAACACGCTGATAGAACTTGAAAATAACGTTAAATTAAAAAAACAGGGCATATGGGGGCTAGAGCGCTGGAAAACATATAAAACAGACGAGGAAATTCCAGATTCTGCTATCGGAAAATTTAATATAACCGAAGGCACTGTGCACCATACAACAAACACAAAAGGTAAGATTTATATAAACTTTGGGTCAAATTGGCGTGAAGATTTCACCGTTGAAATTCGCAAAAAAGAACTTGATATATTTAAGCAGTCAGGTATAGATCCAAGCGAAAATTATAACGGTAAAAAATTGCAAATAAGGGGCGTTTTTAAGCCTGTTAACGGTGTTTTAGTCACAGCCACTCACCCTGAACAACTGACTATTTTAAGTAATTTTTAAAAAACATGTCAGTTTTTTGTATACACATATTTTAACCCATCCTATAAGTAACTGGACTAAGAAGTGCTAATCAAAAAATAAAGGACATAAACAAGCAACTTACAAATGATAAGACCAGTATAATCTGGCAAAACATGTACGTTTTGGCAAAAACATTCTCTAAACACCCTTTTAAACATGCCGCCAAAACATACAACAAACAACCCTAAACACACCCTAACTTACCCCGCCAGCCCTCTGGCGGGTTTTTTTTTGCTAAATTGCTTTATTTAACAGGTCATATATCATACCTTGTAGGTAATAATTTAAATTAGGAAAGCACAGGACCATGTCCATTAAACTTACACTACTTACAACAGCGGCGCTTCTAGCCTACAGCAACGCAAGTTTTGCAGCAGGGCAGGCTCACAACCACGCAGAAATGCTTAAAAACCAAAAACAAACAGCACACGCTCACAATGCTTACGAACCATTGAATGTGATTGGTACGCACACCCACGGAAAAAACGAGTGGATGCTTTCCTACTCGTACATGCACATGGAAATGAGTGGCATCCGCAAGGGCACAGACGGTGCAAGTGTCAACGATGTCTACGCATCAAGCTATATGAGTGCGCCACTTTCAATGAAAACTGACATGCACATGCTTGGCGGCATGTATGGTATCAATAACGATTTCACGTTTATGGCCATGGTACCTTACGTTGAAAAATCAATGGATATGCGTACACAAGCAGGTGTTAAATTCACAACAAAAAGCAGTGGGTTTGGCGACGTCAAAGTTTCTATTATTGATTCACTTGCGCGTTACAACCTTAGTAAATGGTCAGCAACATACAGCTTAAGCCTTCCAACAGGATCTATTGACAAGTCTGATTCAACGCCAACGGCTTCAAACATACGCCTTGGCTACCCAATGCAGCTTGGGTCTGGCACATTTGACTTCACACCAACGCTTACTTATGCTGACTCTTGCGGCTGCCATAATAACATTCACTTCGGTGCTCAAGCTTATGGTACATTCCGCATTAACGACAACAGCAAAAACTATCGCCTTGGCAACCGTTTTGGCTTAAAAACATGGTTAGGTAAAACGTTTTCAGAAGAGGTTTCTGCAGGTATAACACTTGATGCCGTGCACGAAAGTGAAATCAGCGGTAAAGACTCAAGCTGGAATGCTATGATGGCACCTGGTACAAACACAACCAACTCAGGCTACGAAAAAGCAACGGCTGGATTTGACATTTCTTACAAACCAAAGTCAGTTAAACGCTTGAAGCTTTCTGCTGGATATACAGCACCTATTTATCAAGACGTAAATGGCTATCAAACAGACAGCGATCACATGTTTACACTTAACGTGCGTAAAGCATTTTAATTTTAAATAATGGTTGTAAAAAAAGAGAGGCTTCAAGCCTCTCTTTTTTTATATTTTATAATCCAGCGAAATCACTCATTTAAAAGCTCTTTAATTTCATCATAAACTTCAGGCGACGCTACAATCATACGATCCACCGAACCATCGGCCACTTCTTGATTGTACAAAAGCTCTTCACCTAATATATTAGTCACCTTTAAACCTGCCTCTTCACACAAAACATGCCCTGCAGCGCAGTCCCACTCACTTTTAGGGCGCAGCGTTACCATAAAGTCAGACTGCCCTGCCGCCACAATAGCCAATTTATAAGCAATAGAACCAATAGCCTTCATTAAAAACGCACCTTCATACGCCTTCCAAAGCCCTCTGTTTTTTTCTGAATGTGATATGAGGCATTCTTGCTCTTCTAGCTTTAAAATATCAGCACGCGGCTGAATTTTAACGTCATTAAAAGTCATACCCAAACCATGCGCGCCTGCGTACATATGGTCCTTGGCTGGGTTATAAACCACACCAACCACAGGCCTGCCATTTCTTACAATTGCAAGGCTAATGGTAAATTCTGGCTCACCTTTTATAAAAGGCTTTGTACCGTCTATTGGGTCTACAATAAAAACAAATTCTTTATTTAAGCGCACAAGATCATCTTCAATCTCCTCACTCAACCAACCATAATCAGGCCTTGCTTTTAATAAAAAGTCATGTAAAAACTGGTCAGCCTCCTTGTCCGCAATGGTCACAGGGCTAAAACCAGCCTCAGGTTTAATTTCAACCTCAAGATCTGTCCTAAAATATTTCATAATTAAAGGCCCTACATTTTTAGCAGCGTCCTTTAAAAGCTCTAAGTCATCTAAATAATTCATCATAAAAGTGTACCACCTACACACCACCAGTTCAAACAAGTAAAAATGTTAATGGTCACTAACACGCGCTCAAAAAAGGCGACAAAAACAGTCTTCGCACACCCTTATTTTCCCCAATATTACAAAGCAATAACCATACAAAGCTCACACACCACATCAACATCTTTTTTAAAGGTAAAAAAAGCACAAAACGGGTGCTTTTTAAGCCACTTTGAGTTACACTCCCACTCACTTTAAGGAAAATATACAAGGGGATATAAAATGGCTGCTGGAAACACACCCATGATGCAACAATATTATGACATGCGTGACGCCAACCCCGGCTTTCTTCTTTTTTACCGCATGGGCGACTTTTATGAACTCTTTGGCGACCATGCGGTTACAGCATCTGCTGTTTTAGGTATCACCCTAACCAAGCGCCGCAGTGCCAAGGACGGTGACGAAGGCGTTCCTATGTGTGGCGTGCCTTTTCATGCTGCAGAAGGTTACATTGCAAAGCTTCTTAAAAATGGCCACAAAGTGGCTTTATGCGAACAAACAGAAACGCCTGAGCAAGCTAAAGCTGCCCGTGGTTACAAAGCCCTTGTAAACCGTGAGGTTGTGCGCCTTTACACAGGCGGAACGCTCACAGAAGAGTCGATGCTTAAAGCCGAAGAAAAGAACTATCTTGCCTCCATTTACACAGTTGCTGGAGAAATGGCAATCGGCTACCTCGACCTTTCAACAGGTGAGTTTAAAACTGTAAGCACCACAGCCCAAAACCTGAGCAGTGAACTTGCAAGGCTTAACCCTAAGGAAATATTAACGACAGAAAGCTTTGGCGAAAAGCATATTGAAACGTTAAACCCTTACGCACATTTACTCACTATTTCCAGCAAAGCTAAATTTGATACTGACCGCGCAGAAGCAACCCTTAAAAAATGTTTCAACATCGGCACTTTAGACGCTTTTAACTTTACGTCAAAGGCACAGGTTTCTGTCTGCGGTGCTTTAGTTACTTATGCTGAAGAAACACAAACAGGTAAATTACCGTCTCTTGAACACCCTACCGTTTTAAGACACGGCGCCTTTTTATATATCGACCCTGCCAGCCGCAGTGGGTTAGAGCTTACACAAACCCTTAAAGGCGAACGTAAAGGCAGTTTTATAAGTGTTATTGACCGCACAGTTACCCCTTCTGGCAGCCGTGTTTTAACGGACTGGATAACAGCCCCACTTCAAAACCTTGAGGAAATTAAAAACCGTCAAGACAGTATTGAAGCGCTTATTGCACAAAAACAAAATAGAAGCGATATTCAGCAAACACTTAAACAAGCTTTTGACATGAGCCGCGCCCTGTGCCGTATTACACTTGAACGTGGTAGCCCGCGTGACCTTGTTGCAATTAAAAATACGCTTGCTCTTATGCCAGAAATTCACACAAAAATTCAGCAAATAAAAACAACACTCACAGCAGAAATTAAAGAAAATACAGCGCATTTTGAGGAGCTTTCATCCCTACTTGAAAACGCTTTAGAAAATGATGTGCCTATGCTTGCCCGCGACGGCGGATTTATCAAAAAAGGTTTCTGCGCCGAATTTGATACCTATAAAGACATCGCGACAAACGGCATGGACATGCTTAAGCAACTTGAAATTAAAGAAGCAGAGCGTACAGGCATTTCTTCTTTACGCATAAAATACAACAAAGTTTGGGGTTACTTTATGGAAGTAACAAAAACCCATGCTGATAAAGTCCCAACAGACTTTATTCACCGCCAAACAACAACCAATGCACAGCGTTTTTCAAGCACGCTTTTAATGGAGTTAGAACGTAAATATAGCGCTGCACAGGCAAATATGCTTACCCAAGAACAAGAACTATTCACACAACTTATTGCACAAACAGCCGCTAAAGCACCAGAACTTATGCGTGCCGCTAACGCCCTTGCCCAACTTGACACTTTATGTGCCGCCGCTCAATTGGCTGAAGAATTTAATTATTGTCGCCCACTCATTGACAACAGCTTAAAATTCACAATCGAAGAAGGTAGGCACAGTGTGGTAGAACAAACTGTTGACACATATATTGCCAACAACACAGAACTTTCAGATGGTAAAATTTGGCTTATTACAGGACCAAACATGGCTGGTAAGTCAACATTTCTACGTCAAAACGCCCTTATTACCATCTTAGCCCACGCAGGGTTTTATGTACCTGCATCAAAGGCACATATTGGCCTTGTTGACCGTATCTTTACACGCATTGGCGCCGCCGATGACCTTTCTCGCGGGCAGAGTACATTTATGATGGAAATGGTAGAAACTGCGGCGATTATGAATGGCGCAACTGACCGCAGTCTCGTTATCTTAGATGAAATCGGGCGCGGTACTGCCACCTATGATGGCCTTTCGATTGCTTGGGCAGCTGTAGAGCATATTATCAATAAAAACAAATCGAGAGGCCTGTTTGCCACCCATTACCATGAAATGGCAGAGCTTGAGTCTCAATACGAAAACCTTGAATGCTTCCATGTACAAGTGAAAGAATGGAAAGGTGATATTATATTTCTGCACAGTATAGGCAAAGGCATTGCCCCAGCAAGTTACGGTATTCATGTTGGGCGCCTTGCAGGCTTACCAAAGTCGGTTACACATCGCGCAGAACAAATTTTAAACCGCCTTGAAAGCGGTGCGAAAACTGGCAAAAACCTGTCACCTGTAGACCTGCCTTTATTCACAGCCACACCTATGGAAGCCTTGAAGGAAGAAAGTTTGTTAGAGGCACGCTTAAACGCCATTTCCGTTGATGACCTAACCCCGAAAGAAGCGCATAACCTATTGTATGATTTAAAGAACATGGTTGTTAATTAGAGCTTTCTAATGCAAAAAAAGAGCCCCATATTTAGGGCTCTTTTTATATCGATTTTCATGAGACTTGATCATCCCATGCATGACAAAGTTTATCTGCAATGTCTTTTGAGAGCGGTATAACTTTGAAACTATGTGCCTTCGACCATAAAAGAAGACTTTCACTAAATTCTACCTTTTTTAAAGCGCATTCAGCTTCTTCCCATGTCTGATATAAAGCAGATGCAGGCAACAAAGGCGCCCAATTGGCTGTCATATTAAACAAACGAAGTGACAAAAAGCAACGCTCAAGCCAAGTTAAATCTAACTTACTTTTTTGAAGATAAGCGTCACCTGTTAAAAAGCATGGCAATATATTATATGTCGCCATAATTGCATAAACACAATCACCATTGGCAGCTGAAGCTTTATTACGCTTCATAACATCATGCACAGCATTTGTATCGTCTTTTAACATGCCAAACACATCAAATAGAACAGCACGCTCGAAATGAGGGTTTAATTCATAGCCAGTCATCTTGCTAAAGACCTCTGTTTCAAACATTTGCATAATTTTTAAATTATCCCAAGAAGGTAAATAGCCTAAGTATAAAAGCATTGTTACCCAATACGCGCTTTGATTTTCATATTGTAAAAATTTCATGAGGAGATACCTCCAAAGAATGGGTGGATTTATTGAATAAAAAGAATAGGTTGTCCTTATGTTTTATATAAATACATCTTTTTTTTATAAAAGGCAAATTTATTCAAAAAAGTCACACCAAAACAAGCAAATAATGAAAGAAACTTGCTGTTTTAATTTAAAAGAACACAATGTAAAAACAGCGCAAATAAAGATACATACAAAACAAGGTTTACGGATATTTCTATTTTAAGGTCATCATTTATTGTCAGCAGCCTCACGCTTGTATCACGCGTGTTTGGGTTCTTACGTGATATTATTATTGCGAATAAACTCGGTACCAGCAGCGCCTCTGATGCCTTCTTTGTGGCGATGATACTACCAAACCTTTTAAGAAGACTTTTTGCAGAAGGTGCTTTTAATGTTGTTTTCGTGCCTATTTTAGGGCGTATAAAAGAAGAAAAAGGTGACGAAGCTGCCGAAAAATTTGCTGCAAGTGCTTATACCACATTGGCTATTACACTACTCATTATTACCCTTGTGGCGGAAATTTTCATGGAGCCATTTATTGCCAATGTACTTGCGCGTGGTTGGGCACAAGACCCTGAACGCTTAGCACTTTCCACAACACTTGGACGCATTACATTTCCTTATTTAATGTTGATTACCTTTGCAAGTTTAGCAGGTGGCATTAGCAATACTTATGGAAAATTTGCCCCCTTTGCCATTACGCCTGTTTTATTGAACTTTTCATTCATTGCTGGTTTATTAATATTACCAACTTTGGGTATGGAACCCGCTATAGCAGCTGCTATTTCCATGACCTTTGGCGGTGTTTTGCAAATGATTTACATGCAGCGCGCCCTCAAACAAATTAAATTCAAACTAAAATTCACAAAACACCTTAAGCACAAAGAAATGCCAAACTTACTAAAGCGTCTTGGCCCTGCAGCTTTAGCTGTGGGTATTTTACAGCTGAGCTTCTTGATCGATATAATGCTCGCCTCTTACTTAGAAGAAAGCGCCGTTTCTTACCTTCAATTTGCGAACCGTTTTTACCAGCAACCACTCTCCCTTATCGGTATTGCTCTGGCGACTGTATTGCTACCGCATCTTTCAAAGGCTCTTAAAAATAAAGATACAGAGGGTGCTAATAAAGCCTTTAGTGACGCAGCTGTAAACGGCTTTGCTCTCAGCTTGTTTTCAACAGCAGTATTGGCACTTTTGGCATTTCCACTCATTAACACCTTCTTTAGTCATGGAGAATTTTCTAGCGAGTCTGCCTATTTGGTTGCAAGGGCAATGCAGGCATACTGTATCGCCTTGCCAGCTTATATTATGACAAAAATAACCGTAACCTGTTTTTACGCCAACGGCGACACCAAAACACCACTTATTATCTCTGCCATCACACTTATAATCAACGTAACATTCAACCTTATTTTAATGCAAAAGTATGGCTTTGTAGGCCTTGCGCTTGCTACAAGTATAGCTGGATGGTGCAATGCACTTTTACAGGTCATAGCGCTGAAAAAACAAGGGTTTATACACATTGATGACAACATTATCTTTAAGAAAAAAATATTCCAGTCGATTATTTTGGCCGCTGTTACAGCGTTTGTGATAATTGGATTTGAATATGCATTACCATATGATGAAGGATCTAATACATACGTCCATATACTATGGTTGGCTGTTGTCGGATTATCAGCTTTATGCACCTTTATTTATTGCGCACACTTTGTGAAATTTTTCAATGCGCATGATATTTTAGATGCAATTCTAAAACGCACTAAAAAGACGTAAATACCCGCTTACAACTGTCGCCTATATTGCTGAAGAATTAATGCTGCATAAAGACTTGGCAAGATAAAAGCAAGCGCTAACCAGGTCAACATATACTCGCCATGTTTCGCGCCTGTCAGAGGTTTATCAACGAATGATCGGATATTCCGATTGCCTGACGATGTTGCCTGTATTAGAAAGTCCTTATATTCTACACCCCTTGAAAAAGCAATAAGATCAACCCTTTTTATAACTCTTTTTGTAACACCATAAAGAGGCCCTTCAAGCCATCCTTTCTTTTGAGGTATGTAACGTACCACACCCGTAAAACTAACCTTCCCCATTTTATCTTCTAATGCTTTAGGGGGGGCACTGTCGAAATTTTTAGGTATCCACCCACGGTCGATTAAAATGCGTTTGCCATCCGCCAATACCAATGGTGTCAAAACACGATAACCCATGTATGACTTATAATGTCTATTTTGCAAAATCTTTTCGTCTGCATAATCGAAAGTGCCCTCAATGCGAACGACATCCCACTCTTTATAATCTTGAGTCGTGTTAAAATTTTGCGATGGGTTTAAAAGCGTTTTACTATAAATTTCAAAAATAGCCTGCTTTTCATGCATACGATTATATTGCCAAACAGCTAGGCACACAAAAAGTACCTCAAACACTAAAATAATTAGGAAAAAGGTTATAGACGTTTTATTCAATATTTTCATCACACTCATAGCCTTTAAAATTAACCACAACATATTAAAAAGCAATCAAATTCCAAAAAAAATAAGATTTACCTTTAAATCTAACCTAAAATGGAGCATATAAAACAAACAGTACAAATAGAAAAAGTAAAATCTTATGCCCCAAAAACTAAATATAGCCCACATAAAAGAACGTGCTAAAAATTTAGAGAGCAATGTAAAAATGGCTTTATCCGTTGCTGCTGTTGTCATCCTATGGATGCTCACGGGTATTTTTTCAAGCAACGACACAGCGCAAAACAAGACAAAAGAAAAACTTATAAAAGAAGTTCAAGTTATTCAAAGCGTTGAAAAACCTTACACACGCCAAGTGAAACTTTCTTCTACAACACAGCCTTATATGTTGGTTAACTTAGGGGCGCGCATCGAAGGCCAAGTTGAATCTATTCAAGCGGACAAAGGCCAAATTGTTAAAAAAGGGCAAATTCTCCTCACGATTGAAAAAGAGCAACGCGCAGAAACATTAAAAACAGCACAGCTTCAACTTAAGCAAGCACAGTCTCTTTATTCGGCAGCGAAAAAACTAAACAAAGAAGGTTACCGCGCTGATACATCATTAGATAGCCGCAAAGCTGAACTTGCTAAAGCAGAAGAATTTTTAAAGAGTGCAGAGAATGATTTATCGTTCACTGAAATTTCAAGTCCTATTGATGGGCTAGTTGAAGATCGCCTGGTCGAAGTCGGTGATTTTGTTAAAAAGGGAACTTTAGCGTATCAAATAGTGAGCCAAGAAAAATATAAGATTGTTGCACATATTTCACAAAAAGACCGTGATAGTATAAACTTAAACAGCCCTGCCTTTGCCACACTTGTTACAGGGCGTGAAGTAAGCGGGACAGTCAGTTTTATTGCAACCAATGCACATGCGATTACACACACCTACAAAGTTGAGGTAGAAGTAGACTCTCAAGAGCCTATCCCGACAGGTATGAGCGCAGAACTTCGCATTCCAAGCAAAACTATTACAGCTCATTTTATCCCATATGCGGCGATGCTTTTAAATGACAAAGGTAACCTTGGCACCATTGTATTAGATACGTCTAATACAGCAAAATTCATGCCTATAAATCCCTTAGATGATGATGGTGAAGGCTTTTATTTAAACGGCTTACCTTCAAAAGTTTCTGTTGTTGTAAAGGGTCAATCAAGCCTCGTTGAAGGTGAAGTCGTTAAACCACACGTTGTTGAGCAAGTACCACATGCAAGGAAACTTTATTAATGGATATTTTTATCTTTAGCGCCATTTTATTTATTGGCTTATTGATTTACTTTTTATCACCTGTACTTTTACCGTTTGTATTAGGGGTTATTTTTGCATATCTATTGGCACCTATCGTAGATAAACTTTCAAAAAAAATTAAATCACGCAGCATTGCCACATGTCTTCCCCTTTTCATATTTATGGGTTCTATTTTTGCAATACTCGCCATTGGCATTCCTTTTATTGCCGAAGATATTACGGACTTTATTAAAAATATCCCACAATATGCTTCGTGGCTTGAAAAAGCATTAAGCGATGGTGGCGTCATTCACAGACTTGCAACAGAGCATGGCATTACCTTTGATAAAGCAACCATTAAAGGCTACATATATACCTATAGCGACCAAATTGCCATTGCTTCACTTGACACACTACAGCGTGCAGCTTTAAGCGCTATGGCTATATTCGACGCTTTGTCTCTTCTTATTATTACCCCACTTGTGACCTTTTATCTTGTATATGACTGGCCAACATTTACAAAAAAATGTGAAGCACTCTTACCTGAAGACTTACGTGGTAACACTGTAACGACGATACAAAAAATTGACAAAGCACTCAGCAGCTTTTTGCGTGGTCAACTTTCGGTTTGCCTGCTTCTTGGATTGTTTTATGGGACAACCCTTGCCCTTTCAGGCCTGCAAATGGGATTTTTTGTTGGTATGCTCACAGGGCTCATCTCGTTCATACCTTTTATAGGCATGGCTCTTGGGCTTGTATTTGCAACTGTTTTAGCAATAATGCAGTACCAAATGGCTTCGATAAATCCTTATTTGATCATTGTAACCATTTTCGCTATTGGACAAGTTTTAGAAGGATTTATTCTAACGCCTAAGTTTGTAGGCAAAAGCACAGGATTACACCCTGTATGGGTTATTTTTGCTGTCATGGCAGGTGGTGAACTTGGTGGGTTCCTTGGCATGCTTATCGCTTTACCTTTAGCAACTATTTTGACAATTCTTATTCCTGTTATGATTAAAACATGGATCGATAAACGTATTGAACACAAGAAGAAGAAAGCTTCATAAAGATGAACCTTATTGACTTAGCAATTTTAAAAAATCGTACATTCTTTTCTTTGCTTGTTCTTATATTTATTGCAGGTATATATTCTTATTTAGCCATTCCTAAAGAAGCAAAGCCTGATATTCCAATTCCAACCATTTACGTCAGCGTAAGCCACGACGGCATCTCTCCAGAAGATAGTGTAAACCTACTTATTAAGCCTCTTGAAAAAGAACTTAGAACTATTGAAGGTTTAGATGAATTAAGAACCTCTTCTTATGAAGGTGGCGGTAACGTTACCCTTAAATTTCAGGCTGGTTTTGATAATGAAAAAGCACTCAGTGATGTCCGAACACAAGTCGATATTGCCAAAGCTGAACTACCCGATGAAGCTGATGAACCCACAGTTCGTGAAATTAACCTCGCTAAACTTCCTATTTTAAATATCATTCTAAGTGGTGATTTACCACACCGAGAATTAAAGCGTATAGCAGAAGATTTAAGAGACCGCATTGAAGGTTTAGAAGGTGTTTTAGAGGTAAACTTAAACGGTTTAAGAGAAGATGAAGTGCGTATTGAAATGGACAAGGCTCTCACGGAGTCTTATGCTTTGCGTGCGAGCAACCTTCAACAAGCCATAAGCGGATCTAACCTTTTAGTTGCAGCCGGAAGCTTAGAAGTGGGTAGCGGTAAATACGCTATCAAGCTCCCTGGCCTATTTAGAGATTTACGTGACTTTTTATATCTGCCCCTCTTATCAGAAGATGCACGTACCGTAACATTTAGAGACATTGCTAACGTGCGACTTGAATTTAAAGATCCAACAACGCTCACAAGAGTTGATGGTAAAAATACAGTTATTTTAGACATATCAAAACGCATTGGCCGTAACGTTATTGAAACAGTAGACGCTGTTAAGAAAACCGTAGAAGAAGTGCAAGGCACTTGGCCAGAAGGCATGTCCTACACATATACAGGTGATGAATCGAGGGAAATTCGCACCATGCTTTACGACCTTCAAAATAGCGTAATTTTCTCTATCATCCTTGTTATGATCGTCACACTTGCAGCCCTTGGCTTAAGATCAGCCCTGCTTGTATCAGTCGCTATTCCTGGCTCATTCCTGTTGGCTATCACAGCGCTTTACGCTTTAGGTTACACAACAAACGTGGTGGTTTTATTTGCCCTTATATTGTCAGTTGGTATGTTGGTTGACGGGGCTATTGTTGTTACTGAATTAGCGGATACACATATGCGCGAAGGAAGCAGCCGCCGACATGCTTTCTCTGAAGCAGCCCGCTATATGGCTATGCCAATATTCGCATCCACACTCACTACCCTAGCGGCCTTTATGCCTTTATTATTTTGGCCTGATACCGTTGGCGAATTTATGAAGTTTTTACCACTGACACTTATATTTACACTGACAGCATCGCTTATTATGGCGCTTATCTTCCTGCCTCTTATTGGCTCAAATGTTGGTAAAAAACCTAAATCATTCCCCACAGATATATTTGAAAAATTTACTGAAAATTATGTTGTTGTTTTAGAAAAATGTCTCAAAAAACCTAAACAAGTTATCATAGGCACTGTCATCAGTTTTATTTCGGTTATTATTCTATATGGCGTGGCTGGAAATGGCGTTACATTTTTTCCTGAAACCGAAGCGGAACGCGCATTTATTTTAGTACGAAGTGATGGCGATTTTTCTATCAGTGAAAAAGACAAGTTTATGCGTGAAGTTGAAAGCCGCACACAAGGTATTGCTGACATTGAAACCATGTATTACCTAACCCTTGGCCAGCAAAGCAGGCGTTCTGGAGAAGAAGATATTGTTGGGAAAATATTTGTTCAACCTGTAGAGTGGAAACACCGTAACCGCGGCGCTGAAGTTATATATCAAGAGATCCTCGACAAAATCGGCATCATCCCCGGTGCCATTGTAGAACTGCAGGCCGAAAAAGGGGGACCAAGTGACGGGAAGCCGATTAAACTTGCAATCATTTCAGATGATCCATCAGTCATTTCTAATGTAGCGTTTAAATTAAAACAGAACCTTGAATCTGTCCCTGGCGTTATAAACATCGCCGACACTATCGCAGACTCAGGTATTGAATGGGTTTTAAAAATTAACCGCGATGAAATTAACAAGGCTGGTATTTCACTACTAGACATTGGCACAGCTGTTCGCCTTACCACAACAGGTGCACGTGTCGGCACCTACCGCCCAAGTAACTTAAACGAAGAAATTGACATCACCGCCCGCTACGCTGTGTCTGATAGAAAACTTTCAACACTTGATTCTTTATATATATCTACACCGCATGGACTTGCACCGATAGATAACTTTATAGAGCGTTCCCCTCAGCGTAAAGTATCAACCATTTCAAGGCTAGACCAAAAGTATGTTGTGTATGTGGAGGCCGATGTTGACACGCGCAACGGTTACCTTACGGACACCATTGTTGCAGGCCTGAAAGAAAAAATTAAAACATATGAACTACCTAAAGGTGTGCGCGTTATGTTTAAAGGAGATGATGAAAAACAAGCCAAGTCAGCAGTCTTTTTAGAAAAAGCATTTGTGGTTGCTATTTTTGCAATGGCTATTATTTTAGTGACTCAGTTCAACAGCTTTTATCAAGCCTTTATTATTTTAAGCGCTGTCATCCTTTCTACCACAGGGGTTTTACTAGGACACATGATAACAGGGAAACCATTTGGCATTGTTATGAGCGGTCTTGGGGTTATCGCCCTTGCTGGTATTGTAGTTAATAACAATATCGTCCTGATTGACACCTACAACAAGCTTCGTAATGAATTTAATTGGTATGAAGCACTTATACAGACAGGACAAAAGAGATTGCGCCCTGTGCTCTTAACCGCTATTACAACCATTATTGGTCTTATCCCTATGGGTACAAAGGTAAACATTGATCTAATTGCCAGAGAAGTGAGCTATAACGCCCCTTCTTCACGCTGGTGGGATCAACTCGCCAATGCGATTATGTTTGGCTTGTTCTTTGCAACCGTTCTAACGCTTATTATTACACCTTGCATGATAGCTTTGGGTGAAATACACCAAGAAAAAAAAGCAAAAAAGGCTGGTTTATAAAGGCTTATAAAAATAATCGTTAAACATTATACCATTTGGTTGATATAAAAATTGCAATGCAGTATTATGTACCTTATGGAAAGATTTATTACATTCGTCAAAAACAATGAAACAGGTGAAGAATTCATCAGTATGCGTAAGGCTATGCCTGGCGCACATGAGAATGTTATAAAACAAGAGCAGTTAAAATACCCTGCGCCAAAGCACACGGTTCACACAACTTACACCGATTTTGAACTTAAAGACATCCTAGAAACGCTCGACCGCTGGACAGGCACAAGCGTAATGAAAGATGCAACCCGCTTAAGTAACAATATTATCGACATTCCAAAGCTAGTAAACAAACTTAGATAATACGTCTTCCACTTTCAAGCCTGATGTAACTCAACATACAGTGCAATACGCACCTACCCTTTATATGCAATTCTCTAAAGTGTAAGCCAGTCTTACCCTTTATACATATTTGTACGATTTAATATATTTAAGATGATACATTTAATAATAAAACATCTGATAATCAGACTTTAAAATTAGACGTCATATTTTTAAGGTAAAAATATGAGCATTAACTTATATAGTATAAACAAACAACCACTCACAAAGCGGTAACCGCTATACCATCAACACACAAAAAGACCTCCCACAAAGGGAGGTCTTTTATTTTCGATAAATGTTAAAGATATTTTAGAACACGTGTAACACCTTCGCCACGCTGGCTTTCAGACGCACCGAACTTAACAAGATTAATCTCATCATTGGTTGCAGGTGTTCTGCTATTGCTTGATTCCAAAAACTGCGCAATCGTTGCCATATTTTCTGGTAACGGGCATTCAGGGTTTGTGTTTTCAAGCATTTTAACAAGCGCGCGTAATCCATTATTTTCATTGTCAAATTTAGTATCAATTTGATCTAAATCACCACAAACATAAAATGAACTACCAACACCAATACGACTTAGAAACATTTTCATTTGGCTTTTGGTTGTATTTTGAGCCTCATCTAGAAGTACAATAGAATTTCTAAATGTACGGCCACGCATTTTACCTAGGGTTGCAATGATAAACGGATCAAGCATTTGCTTGAGAATTTGAGCACCAACGGTTAAATCAGCATCACGACGTACATCATTAAGAGATTCTAAAATACTACCATGCCCCATTTCGATTAAGTTTTCGAAAATCGGCATAAGGTAAGGCGCAATTTTTTGCACTTCACCACCTGGTAAAATTCCAGACTCTTCTTCAGCTTCAACCATAGGACGTGTTACAACAATATGCTTCGTTAGCCCTACATGTTGACTAATTAAAGCCCGTGCAACACCATAAGCTGTTTTACCACTACCCGCGGCACCAATAGCCACAGTACCATAACTTAAGCGATTTAAAGCCCATGACAAATACTGCTGTTCTTCGTTACGTGCCACAAGCTTAAATGGTGAATCACCTTTTGCACAAGCAGGCACCTGAACAAAGCCAGGGCGAATAATAGCCCCTTTATTTTCCAAGCCATGAAATGAATTAATTTCTTGAATTACTTTATCTGTATAATTTGACATGATATTTCCTCGTTTGGCCGTGAACTTGAATGAAGCGGTTAAGCGTCAGAGGTTCACATACTTGAGAGTAAAATTGGGCGAAATTGCCCGTAAAAATTTGGCAGAGGGCCTTGAGTCCCCAGTTGCCTAGATAAAAGGGTAATAAAGATATAAGCGAGATTGCTTATGTATTCTTTAAAAAAGGTTACAAGATTATTTGTATACGCTTTATTATATGGTAATTATTATGAATTACAAGCATTGTTATATTATTTTATAATAAGCTCAATCCAAAGCCTTGAATATTCTGGCAAAATACCATTGTTTTTTTGAATACCCTCTATCCACATGTCGCCAGAAAGAATTTTAGGCTCTCCCAACTTAAGAGTTGCTGATGATGTCATGATACGATTTTTCTTCACAGGAACCTGATTAACAAATGTCTGATCTCCTTCATAATGCGCCATATAATCGTTCATTTCTACATTTTCAAAACTACTAGAGACAGTTGCTTTAATATGACCTTTGATAATTTTAGACAGACTTATGACAACTTCACCTTTCTTTTCAACCATATGTTTATTCATCGTTGGTTTAACCTTAAAGTGCCCTTTATAGGCATATATGGAAGGTTGATTTAAGATATACGGTATTTGTATAACATCGGTGAAAGTTTTATCTTCACCCGATATCATAGATTCATTTCTTTGCATAAGTATGTGGGCATACCCTTCCCCACATGAAGGATGTTTAACAAGTGATACTTCTCGGTCTAATACATTTAATGATTCTTCTTTGTCCTTAAAGCACTCTATAACCTTAAAGCCAACCAAAACAACCTCTGAGCCTTTTGGGCGTAATTTAAGGTCTACAGGCGCACCTATAACTATACCGTCCCCAGAATGGCTTGGAATAGCGATTACAAGCAAAGAAAGGCTGCATATAGCAGCCTTTAATAGAAACCTTGCGATATTACATGATAACTTGTTCACACTCAGGCGCAATTTTTTTCAACATTGAACAAAATGTGCGTACCTTACGAGGGTCAGCACTATCGAGCGGTGTATGTATAACAATACGGTCTTCATTCAGTGAAGCCACACGACACGCTTGCCATGCATTGTTAATAAAGTGACGAATTTCATTTTCACGAATTTCTTGGGGTGTATCACCCTTACCTTCAGGTAATAACGTAATACGGCGCACACCAAGCACACTTTGTAAGTGACGTACGTTTACACCACCATTTTCAAGCCAAAGTGACATGTGCTCAGGATTCATGCGAATCACAGCCCATGAGTTTGAAGCACCCATCCAAATACCACTAATACAGTCTGGGTAGTAACACTCCATCACAGCAGCCACAAATTCTTTACCACGCCTTGTACCTACACGCATGCCCCCAATAGGGTCACGGCTAGCACATAGTGTAAACACTTGCTTTGTGCCCAAAGGTGGTTTCTCGTGGAAGTCCATCACACTCAACAAGTTTTCTGGAATGTAAACGTGTTTTGTGCCCACACGGTAAAAAATACCGCCATCGCGGAAACCAGCAACTTCGCCTTCAAGTACACGACCAGGCGAACCATCACCCCATTGGTGAATTTCCATAATCTGCATAAACATATGCACACTAGGCATGAGCGGATCACGGATATCAATCCACACACCACGGTCGCCATAACCGTTACGGCGCCTTGTGGCGATTGTCTCTTCTTTAAGGTTAACGTCGACTTCAACCAACATATCGCGCTCTGCATAACAAAGACGAATTGCACCCGCTAATGCTTGTTCGATTTGGGCTTCCGTCCAACCGTACTCAACACCAATCAGGCGCACTGTTTCTATATTTGCGACCTTCATAAATTAACGTCCTATATTTACTATGTGTTTTCTTTTACCGTTACTGAACTCAGCATATTCTGCTTTAACATCAATAAGTTCCCAACCCGAAACGCTTTCACCTATCAGTAAAATACCTTGTTTTTCATGCATTTCGGCGATAATCCCTTTTTGACGTACTGTTGACAACAATATGATAGGTGGGAAGTTTGTTGCTCTAAATGATGGACGTACATTTTTAGGTATGCGCACTCGTTCGCGTTCTACTTGGAACATAGACACATCGAAATCATCTAACTTACGCACACCGTCATCTGCCTGTGGCGCCGGCTCTGAAACAACTGGTAAACCTTGTGGATTTGCGCCATAAAGTGATTGAGCTTGTGTTTGTGATAGCAGCGTACTGCTGCGTTTTGGTAGAGGTATCACACCTTCGTTACCTGCAATAGCCTCTTCACTAACATTGCCATCAAAAAACTCATTAGGTGTCGTTTTGCGTGGGCGTGCTGAATCTTCTCCAGCTAAAATTTTACGATATTCAGCAAGCTCTTCATCTAATTGACGAGAAAGCTCGCGGTTTCGAGCATCTAGCTCGTCTGGAGAAAGCATTTTAAGTGCTTCACGCTCTTCATCAACAACATTATCCACCTCGTTTACTTTAAAGTCTTCTGGACTTTTTTCTTTGCGTGCTTCGGTAATCGCTTGCTGTAACTCTACAATCATACCAACCTCTTCAGGCATATCTTCAACACCTTCAGCGTTGATAGGTTGTTCTACTTCGCTTTCAGCAACATCTACAAACTCTACAACTGTTTTAGGTTCTGGTGTCACTACCGCGCGTATTTCTTCAAACGGGTTAATAACCTTTTCTTCCGCCTGAGCAACATCTACAATTTCATCTACATCTCTCATCAAGTCAGTCTCAGGTTCAATCTCATCTTCCATCAAAGACTCTTGCTCTGGTTCCAACTCAGCAGTGCCAAACTCAACTTCAGAACCTTCATTATTTTCCGGCATAGAAACAACAGCCTCTGGCTTGAGCATTGTTTTAGTTTCTGTACTGCCATTCGCTACAGTTTCACCTGTAGGAATTTCTTCGGAAACTTCGTTTAAAGAACCTGTCCAGCGGCTAATAACCTCAGTTGTTTCATCTTTATCCACAAAGAATGTATAACCACCAAAGCCAATTGCAACAAGTAAAACAATACCCACTAAAGCACCAACAGGGCCTGATTTGTCTGATATTTCTGACATAAGTCTTGGGCCTGCAGCTGCAATATCACTTGGTAATTCTGGGGCACTTGAATTCACAGCACCTTGCTGCCATGGCGGTAAAACCTCACTCGGTTTTTCTTCACTTTTAACTTCTTCTGCCATCGAACCAAAAATATCATCGTCTTTAGAGGAACCACCTAAACCTTCAATTTCCCAACCACTTGATGTTGTTGGTTCTTCGTCCCATGCCGAAACAATAGGTTCTTCATGTTGAGGTATATTTTGTGATAAAGGTGACGCTTTTGTTGTTGGTTTTTCTATATCAGGAATAGCTGATGAACTCGTTTCCATTGTAGGCATAGGTGCAAGTGGTGGCGTTTCCTTTTTTATAGGCGCAGCAGAAGTAGAGGTAGACACCTCTTCCTTTTTTGTCCCTTCTGTTGCCATTGCAGATGGCAATTTACGCTTTAATACCATTACCCCTAAGTACTCCTTTTACTTCGTTCCTCTTCAGCGACGGCGGCAGCTCTTGCTGCACGTACGCCTTGAGGGTACTTTTGACTAAATGTCAATGTTGCCGTCCACCAATCGCCACCAAGCTCGTCTCTAATGCGGCTAATCTCAGCCACATCGTCTGGCTGTGTGGTTGCTAAGGCAAATGTTAACTTATCTGTAAGCAAACGGCAAACAACTTCACCCGCTGGCGACATTAAATAAAATTCAGAGTAAAAACCTGGCTTTGTATCAAGTGATGCAATGTTCGCTTCATGACGGTCACTTCGTAAGCCTAAAGTTTGCATCAACATCGGTATCATTTCTTTACGAGGCTTCAATATCATACGCTTAGTAATGTTACCAATAATAGCCTGACCAACATCTGTTGTGAGGTCTTCCTCGTTTTGAGATGCAATACCACACATGCAATTGAGTGAGCGGTAAGTACGGAAAGCGCGTTTAAGCTGGTTAGAGATTTGAGCCCCGCCTTTTGAGCTAATCATTGATATCATCTCATCAACAAGCAAGTGTTTCTTCGCAGAGCGTTCACCCATGTACATAATATTATCGAGCATCGTGAAGATGGAGTTAATAATAACGTCGCTAATTTTCTCACTTAAAACGTTTTGCAAGTTAAAGACAACCAAACGATCTTTTTCGTTAATAGACGGAGGGCCATCAAACAACTTACCATACATACCATCACTACAGTACGAACCAATTTCATCAGCCGCATGCAAGCCTAAAGTACGTTGATGCTCGTTAATGTATGGGAATTTATATAAAGCTTCTTTAATCCATGTTGGGCGTAAAACATCGCCATCTGGAACCATATCATAAGCATACTGTAATACCTGCTCAAAGAGACGTGGCATTGTTGGGTCTAGGTCTTCTGTCCCGCCCTTTTTAATCATAAGCTCTAACGACTCCACCCACTGCTGCAAACGTTGCTTAGTTAAAATACCTGCGTATGGGTTAATACATGAACTTGGGTTATCAAGGTCAATAATAATAGAACGGCCCATGGTTTGCGCAAAGCGATCATAGTCGTCTTTAATTGTCATTAGGAACTGTCGTTCTACACCTGCTGCAAACAGCTGTAACACAAGGTCAACAACAGCAAATGATTTACCAGAACCAGATGTACCTGTAATAGCATAGTGCCAGTTTACAAAGTCATTGGATGTGTGGTCAAAAAATGTAATCTCACCGTCACGGTTTACATATACCGCTTGCGGTGAAGCACTTCCGCCCCAGTGCCCATGGTTTGGCAACAAGTCCACCAAGTCATCCGACATCACACGGCGATTACGTGAAAATGGGCGGCTATATTTATGTTGGTTAACAAGTGGCCAAGAGAAAGAAACACCTTGAAGCGCCATTGAACGTTCCATATCTGGTACAGCTGAAAGCTTTTTAAGAGCCGAGTTAACCCTTAGCATCTTATCTTCAACTTCTGTACGGTCATATCCATGGATAATCATACCGCACATCATGTAAAGAATTTTACGCCCTGCAAACATACGGTGCTTAATTTCACTTACTTCTTGTGCATAAGCATCTGCTTCTTCTTTGTTAAACGCACCAGAAATACGGCGACGCAACTCAGCAGAAACAGCCATTTTAGTCTGTTCCATAATTTGATGCGGCTGTGTAATGTTACAGAAAAAGGTGTATTGCGATGCAATCGTGCGTCGAATAACGCCAAAATAGTCAGGGCCTACTGTATCAGGCATCATAGCCAAAGTTACAATACCATGATAGTCGCGACCAATTTTAACCAAGTCATGCTCGTGCTCAATCGGCAGTGGGAAACACTGGTCTTTAAAAGGCACCTCTTTATCTAATACAATTTTTTGCCCCGCTTCTTTGTATGAAGGGGCATAAGCGTCCCAATAGTGCTTTTTAAGGTCTGTTAGAGACATTCTGTTTTCACGTGTCACATTAAACATTACATCCAATGTAGACTCGATAGATAAAACGCTTTCTTTAAAATCACCCAGAGCTACGCGCACTTGAGATGTGAAAAAGTTTTCAAATAATTTTAATTTAGACGGGTCTACACCAAAAGCTGCCGCCATTGTACCAATCACGGAGTAAAACAGATTAACCACATTCTTTAAAATGCCCAATTCTTCCGCAGGTGCTGGTGCTTTTACTGTAATAATCATGTATGTGTCACGCAACATAGCATACTGACCTTCAGCTACAGGATAACCATTAAAACCGGCCATCAAAAGCTTTTCAGCGCGTGATTCACGTAATATTTTACCTTTTTCATTACCGCTATCAAGGCTTAAATATGCCCTCATACGGTCAGAAAGGTTGTTGTGTGATGTAATGATTGTTTGCACTTGATAGTCTATTGGTAAACTTTCAATAAACGTGCGAAATTCATTATTTGTTTGTAAATAACCATTATCAGATGAATATGAAGGTGGTACGCGTGTTTTCCACGCCATACCTAACGTACCGTCATCAAGTAGATGCGCACGCCAAAGAGGAGATTTTTCGTCCTTTTCAAACTCGAAATAAGGAAGTTGATCCCCGATTCGATTTGCTCTTGATACTGTATAATTTTCGTTATTGAGTAACGCCATACCCTGCCCCAAATGCATTTTCATCCATACTACGATCGTTCACCGGTAAAACCCATTCATAACGATCAGTTAAGAAGATTGTTGACCAATTTCCAAACACACGCGTGTTATCCGCTGTTACATGTGGATACGTCCAAACCAACAATGTTTTTGGCGGTGCTACAACAGCCAATTCTTTTTCTGGGATGTATGAAGGACGACTCATATCAGGCCTTGCCGTGTGGCGTATCAACTGACGCTCCACACCACCAGCACCTAAAGCCTTGTCACGTGCCACATCTAATGACACATCCATAGAAAGAGGATAATCAGGCGGCAAAGCGCTCCCGTAATATTTACACCCTGTTAATGCGATTAGTAATAGTAATGTTATGCGCATAATTTTACCCCGTTACGTTATAATCTTTGATTCGTCTTTTGTGCGTCAGCTTCCGCCTTTAGGCGCGCCTTTTCATTTTCAGCACGTACCCTGTCAGCCTTTTCACCATCCACAAGTAATGTCCAAGCACTACCCTCATGGCGCAATTCAATACCACTCATAATAACAATGTGGATGTCTCTTGTTGGGTCAACACGTACAAAAGGCACAACCCTGTTTGAACGCTCTTCTAAATAGTCACGCAAAGACCCCATCATTCCAGAGATACCTGAGCCTAACTCCGCCTTTAAAGCGCTTCCTGTTAGGTTAGATGCTGTTCCGCCATCACCCACCTCTTCTGTGAATTGATTCTCGCGCACAATATCTGCCATACCTGCTGCAAAATCAGCCATTAAAGCAGCGGCAATACGTGACGCATCTCCCTCATAAAAAATACCAGGAACGCCAACGATACCATCATTCGCATCAACTACATAACCGCTTAAGTTATAAGTTACAGCCCCACGGTCAGGGTAAACACAAGTCATACGGCTCGGCTTACCAATAGCGCGTTCTGTTGAAATTTCACCTTCAAATTCTACCATTGCAACACAACCATCTAAAGAAACAGTTGAATTCATAGCTGTTTTATACGCACCTGAAAGACGAACCAATGAAGGAACTGCACCGCCCACCAAAGCATCAAAACCGTTAAGCAATGTTCCTTTAACAAAGCCTAAAGGTGGTAAAAATGGCTCTGGAATTTTTTCTTTATAGAAACCTGAAACCGCACCTTGAACTGGCGTTCCGTTAAAGCTTAACAATGCTTGATCTGGGTTAGCAGAAACCCCTGCACCACCCGCACGCAAAGTTGTTTGAGATATACGTTTTTTACGAAGCTGCTGAACAGCGCCTGCACCCGAAACAACGGCTGCACCACCAATAGGCTGTGTACGCAACCCTTGCTCTTCCTGGAGGCGCGCCTCTTCTACTAATCGGTTAATTTCCAGACGTTGTTCTTGATTAGATTTTTCAAAAGCACGAATTTGGTCATTGAATGTTTGAATAATTTGTTGCATCTGCTGCTGTTGCTCTGTCACAGCATCTTTAATAGAACTTACATTTGAAAGCTCTTCTTTTACATTTGAAAGTAAAGAACTCTTTAGATCAGCCAACTCTTTACGCTGCTGGGTATAGAAACCGCGTTGCAAAGATTCTCTAGAAGGGTCCTCAGCTTCAAAAACACCTTTAGAATCTTGATTTTGGGCTTGATTTGCAGAAATTTTAACATTACCCAAAGGCACAGGCTTGCTAACCACTGGCTTAGAATCGTTGCCACCGCCGCTTACAAACATAAAAACAAAGAACACCGCAACCAATCCCACGGCAATTTGTGCGTTTTTAGGGAGATTCTTAAACTTCTCTACAACTTCTTTAAACTTGTCTTCAGGTGATGAAGGGCCGTTAAATTGTTGTGGTGCTTGATTATTATTTTCCATATACCTAAAGCTACATCTTAAAATTTTTTAATATTTCTAAACTCATACCAAAGGGTAGATACAAGTTACCACCCCATAAGATAGCGGATATGCATCTAATGTGCAACGCCTAGGTTCTAAACAGTCCCAATAATTCAAATGAGAGTGCAACATTTAAACCACATTGATATAATAAACACAAAAAAACAACTTGTTTGCATAAAATCCAACCTTTTTACTTGAATTTAGGAAAGGGATTACCAATACTTAACAACAAGGTGTGTAATACAGGGACTGATTCTTTTTCGACTTTACCTGATTAACAGTATTTAAAGTACATAAATTTTTAGAGGGTTATCAATGGCTTTTCCTGACTATGGTCCACTTAAAGATATTTCGCAATTCACACAGGATGGTTTTGCTCAAGGATCTTTCTTTTTCAAGCTTTTCGCAGGGGAAATATCAAATACACTTGCTCTACACTATTTAGGGCTTACATTTGCACTCGTTGGTGCAATCCTCATTGTTTTTAATAAAAATTTTCATAACGTAAAAACCATTGTATCTTGGTCGTTTATTGTTCTCGTCCTTTTAATAGGCCCGCGCAAAAGCTCCGCCTTTTTTACAAACATTGAAACAAATACAAGCGCTGGTATTCAAAAAACAGTTGAAGCTTATACACCTCAAGCTGTTGTTGTTGATATTATGAGCAAAATACACCGTGCCATTTATGTCGGGTTTTTTGATATATCCGAGCCTGGACAACCGCGCATGCGTAACGCTGTAGAAGACTGGACGCGTACAGCAACCGCTTCAAATACATCGAACACACAACTCGACGAAAGGCCAGATATTCAACAAGAAATACAAGCCTACGTAACACTAGAATGTGGCCCCTCTGCAAACCTTGCATATGACCTCTACAACCATACTAGAGAATCTGCCATAGGCACACTAAGATCGATGGAAGAGCTTGCGCCTTTACCTATCAGCACTTACCAGTTAACCGCTCAAGAATCATACGAATTACAGCAAAAAGTATTTAAAGTTAGAGATATAAACAAACTCTTAAGCGTTTATGCTACAGCTTATGCCAACAAGACTACATTTGCACCTTTTGGTGTTATTTACACAGAGCGTGAAAATATGATGAAATCCCTTGAGGCTTCTGGGGTGTCAGAAGATGCTATAGCCTTGTATGGGAAAAGCTTTGAACTTGCCGATGCTGACGAATTAGAAGATAAGGTCGTTGATTTATCTTATGCTATAACAACACGTGAGAATTTAATGCGTAGTTGGAACTCTAGCGGCCCCTACCTAAATCATAACACCGCAACCACCGATATTGATTCGCCTACAATTTTAGGTATAATAAACAACGTAGAAGCCCTTGAAAACCATGGATGGACAGGGACCTTTAACGACTTTATCGATGACAAAAGCCCTTCACCGTGGACACATTCTGCCAACAGCTATTTAGGACTTATGGATGGCACAGACCCTATCGAGCAACGCCTCAGAAAAGTCAGGTCAACTGTATTTTTAGAACAACAAGCAGAAAGAGACGCTTGGAATTCTTACGTTCAAATACCAGGAAGTAGTAAAGACCGTTTGAATATACCTATGTCCATCGGGTTTTTAACCCCTCCTATAGTTGAAATATACAAAAACCGTGCACACCAATCAGTAGGTGGGCTTGCTAAGCGTGATATGAGTAACTTCACAAAATACCCACATGTTAATGTGCTCAACACCTGCGCTCAACTTCACGAAATGACCCGACGCCACATTCAAGATGCAGTTATATTCCAAAATGCTTGGCCAAACCATGACGAGATGGTAACCCTTACAGGTGGTAACCAAGACATTGGCGAAACAATCTCCATGAAACCAGGTGCATTAGCAAAAGTTGGAGGCTTCAAGCACTTTGTAGCTGGCGCAGATAAAAGCTATCTTGCATATCCATATAATGCCGATATGTATAGCAATACAAACATAGCTATGGATAACCTATATTATCTAGTGCAAAATATTGCAAAATCATTCACTTATCAAGACACTGACACGGGTGAAGAGTTTGATGCCCTCAATACAAATGCTGGCAACTTAAACACCAAAGAACAGTTTGCTGAAATGCTCCGCCTTGCTACTCTTAAAAGCACCATGGACACAGCCCTTAAAAACACAAACATACCATTTGTTAAATTAAGTTCAACCGCCAATTTAACAAAGCTTGCGACAGAAAAAGCAACAAGTGGTACAACGGAACTTGATACATCGATGCAAGCCTCTTTCTCTGGCGATATGATTCAAAAGAATCTACCTAATGTAGGCTCTGGGGTCTTGGCATGGGCAACAAAATATGTTGCTGAAATTGGTACACAAATAACAGCTCAATTTGCTGGTGTCGGCGCTGTTGCCTTCGTTAGATTTATCCAATTATTTATATCTATTGCCCTCTTCTTTATCCTTATGTGTACACCTATCTTGTATATGATGGGGCTTGTGATTCCAGCGCATGCACCTGGGGTTATTGTTGTAAGTCTTATTTCGGTATTGGCACTTAAAGCCATTCCTATCGGGTACACACTTGTTGACGCTGTTATGTCAAATGCTATGAGAAATTATAATGGTGTTCTAAACTTAACTGACACCGATTATGCCCTTATGCTATATGTCACAGCCACAGCATATACATCGGTAACGCTTATAACATTTTTCCTACTCTTCAAGGCTGGTGACAGCTCTGCGGTGCTTGGTCAAATTTCAAGCATGGATAACAAAGCAAACGAAATTGCAGACTCAGCAGCGAAAGTTGTTAAAGGCGTTGCACTTGCAGCGGCTGGCGCTGTAGCCGTTGGTGGAGCTGGTGCCATTGCCGCAAAATCCGCAGGTAAAACAACAGGGTCTTCATTGAAGGCTGGTGCAAACCAAGGACTTGAAATCTTCGGCAGAGAAGGTTTGGGTGCCATTCCTGGTGTAGGTAATGTTGCACAACAGGTGATAACAGCCCCACGTGAAGGACGTGCCGAAGCTGGCATTAGAGATGAAGTTAAAAATGCAAGCTCAGAAATCGACACAACAAATGCTAAACTAAACGCTGAATTAAACAGTAGTGGTATTAGCGATGAACGACGCGCCGAAATTACAGCTGAAATAGCAAGAAACAGTGAAATGAAATCTAACTATAGCACTCTTGTAAATGCACAAAAAGACGCTGTAGCTGAAAATAAATATAGAAGTGTTACCTCTGGCGGTGCTGATCACCTTGCTGCAGGACGTGCTGAAGGTAAAGCTGCCGCTATTGCCAAAGACCGTGGTACGAGCATGCAAGAACTGCGCCGTGAAAATCGCGAGGCCAGCGCCAATGCAGATGCTTATAGAACCGTTGGTGATGGTGCCAAGAATATGGACCTTAAAGATGCCAAGGTACAAATGACTGGATCTGACATTCATATAGATGCAGAGGCTGCACGCGCCATTCAAATGGGGCAATTGCAAGCTGCGCGCACCTATAAACAGGCAAGCCCACGCGCTGCGCAATCAAGCGCTGAAAACGACCTTCAAAATGAAACAAGAACAGAAACATTAAACCGTTTAAATAACGAAGTTGTTGGGCCTGCACGCAAAATTGCACGCAGCCCTGTAACCACTCAAATTACAACGGAAGATGGTGTGGTTCAATCCAAAACCATACCTCAAGATGAGATGTTTGACCAAGCTGCTACGAAATTAAAATCGCAAGTAGCTGAACTTGAGGGTGTTGTTGGATCTAGCCCATTAACACTTAAAGTTGAAACAGAGAGTGTATCATCTCAACACCTTTCTGCTCACCAAAAAGGTGTTCATAGTGATGGCGAAGCCTTTAAGTTAGCAATTTCTGAACCAGTGAAAGAAATTCTAAAAAACAATGGCCTCGAGGACGTGCTTACAAGCAAAGATGCTGGCAAATTATGGTTAGATCCTGAAAGACCTGAACATGCAAACGCATATAAGCAAATTTCTGCACTTAAAGACCCGTCCCTTAACGTTCCTGCAGGGCACAGTATATCACTCTTTAACATGCACTTAGCACGAAGCGAAAAAGCTAAAGAACAAGTTATTAAACAAATAAAACAGAAAAACAAGGAACTAGAAAAGATTAAAGGTCTTTCGTAAATATAAAATAAAGATATATAAAAAATGAGCGAACAAAAAAAAGAAACGCTAACTCAAAATAGTGAAAATGAACAACCAGAAGTTATGCCTGCCCCTTGGGTGCGCATGGCTTCTGCTTATTATCAGCTAGATAAAGGGGAGCACCCTGCTTTAGCCAGTGATGAATTATTCAGCCTAGACCCCGTTTTAGATGAACTAATTGAAGATCATCTTTTTGAATATTCTTTGCCTATCATTCCTTGTATAGATGGTCACAACGTGATGACAACGGATGGTATCTCCAGTATATTAGATACAAACGTAAAGGTGCCTTTATCTCCTAATTTTGTACGCGATCTAGCGGGAAGAATTATTTATATAGGCTATGGCCCTGAACAAAAAAAAGGCTCGCAATGGGTCAACAATCGACATGTAACATTCCCAAAAAACTGCCGTGTTGTTACAACTGACATAGAAGGGTCTGAATATATTGAAAATATACTACTGACTCGATTTAGAACACTCGACACAAGCACCTCCTATGAAAACCCTGACCATTTATCTCTTTTTTCATACACAGGAGAAAATCTTTATCCGTATAAATTAAGAATAGACTCTTTTTATCAAGATGGCTGGAGACTGCCGCAAACAAACCTTCTTTATGCACGTAAAAGCGTGGATGCGGCCAAGGCTAAAAACATTGGCATGAAATTTATTGAAGCATGGGATACCGAAAAGGAAAACTGCTTATATCAGGAGTTTCTAATAAACAATGGGGGTAACGAATGGCTTGAAAAATTATTCAAATCAGGCTGTACCATTATCCCAACCACTGAAGCGTACAACAGTTATTATACTGTAGGAAAAAACTATCAAACTGGTCAAAGACGAAACGGGCGCGCAGTCGAAGGTCTGCATGATGTTATCAGTACAAAATCTAGTTCGGAACCTAAGGGAACTATCCTTGAGGTTATTCAACCTGGGTTTATAACTTCTCAATTTATTTACGCAGCACAGGTTATTGTAAGCGACGGTAAACGTTACGAAGCGGAAATGAAAGCATTCCCATTACCATCTCATCCAGATATAAGACTTCCACACCAAAGAACACAAGCTGTTTGGGGGGCAACATGGATACCGACACACCCGTCTCATTTTGAAGAACCTGCTATTTGGGGCTGGGATATGGCCACAGGTCATTTTCTACAATCTACAGGCCCACTATGGGATCCTTTACATTATTATTATGAGTCGACACCTCTTATCATTAAAGCTTTCAAAGACCATAGCAAAGCAGGTAAAAATATTGCCTATGTGCCAAGTGAGATGAAGGAAAGGTTTTACCCTGCATCGGCCATAAAAGGGTTTGATATGGTTAGCTATTCTATTAAGAAAATGCGCCATGATAAAAATATACAACCTCAGTCCGCACTTTTACGTGTCAACGACAACAAGCCAAGCTCAGATATTGGATACCACCCTCTCCCTCTCGAGTTTGAATACGAATTAGGCCATCGATGGCTCCCAGAACTTATGCCAGCAGGTCGTACGAGATCAAAACCATCTCATATTGCATTGTCACCTGTCATTACGTGCAACATATTACCAGAGGATTATCATAACAATGCGAGTGATATGAACGAATATGATCGCCTGAATATTCCAGGGGTATTGCGCACACCAACTTATGACCCATTACAAAACTACCCACAACTACATAGGTACTTATCTGATTACAATCCTAGACTAGCTCAGGCATATGGCCGCCTCATTTTAACCTTGCCAGAATCTACGTTTAAATCAATATCAGAACTCTACTTAAGGCCAAGTATAGAGGATGTTATAAAAGCAACTGAAATGCCGTTTTATACTGCTGTAAAAGAATTTAACTCGGCCTCTTTAAATTCTATAAATAAAACGATAGAAGAATATAATAGTGACTTAACATCCTTCTTACAGAAAAACTGGAAGTGTGCGCCCTAAACAATGAATCAATAAAAAAACTGCCAAGGCAGTTTTTTTATTGATTCAAATTAAAATTATTTAACACAGTTAGGTGTTGAGATTAGACCATCATAAGAACCATCATCTTTTAATTTAATTGGCGAAAAGCAATAAGAATCATCGTCAAACTCTAGAGATTTCAATCCAACACCTTTCATAGCGTTTACATCTTCATCTTTAATGGTTGAACCAGATGCCTTGTCGCCCGTTCCTTGGTGAGCTCCAACACCTGCACACCAAGACTCAAGCGTTTCTTTCTTATCAGTTACACCTAAAACGCTATTTCCGTCATAAGAACCAAATGCTGTGACCATCCCTTCATAATACCATGAAAATATACCTGGAAGCCCTGTAAGAAGAACCCCTGCAAAGAAAAAGAACAAACCATACCCCTTACGGTGAATAAGGTAAGAGTAACCACCTGCGATCGAGATTAACAAACCCACGAGCGTACCCATTGTACCGTTAATCACATCACGAATATCACAATACAAAATGGCTGTGTAATAATCAATCGCACCTGCCGACTCACGTAATATCTGCACATCCGATGAAGAAGATGGGGCTGAAGGAACAGCCAATGCAAAAGACATGCTTGGCAATAACGTCAAAGCAATAACTGTGAATAATATAAATAAACGCATTTTATTTCCTCTAATTTTTATTTATGGAATTCTTCTATAATAGCCGCATAATCTTTTTGATGACTGCGCCTATCTTCCATTTCTTCCAAACGCCCTTTAAAGGAACTAATAATCGTATTCAAAACCAACCTAACATGTGGCGGTGGTGAGTTGGGGTCTGTAGATACATGTAGTGCTAAATCCATTTGTGCGAGCTCGAGGCGGTGAATAAGGAACCTAAGTATATTCCTTGTAGCAGCGTAAGCCACCTGCGTTCTATAACCCAACAAAGCTGCATCTCTTGAACTTAAATTGTTAACAAGACCCAAATAATCTGTAAGTGCTAACCTCAACTCATCACGCATCACACATTTTGTCGCCATTTCAACCATCACAGAAGCCGCATCACTACTATAAACACCGCTTAGGCTTGAATCACTATCTGAAAAAGCAGTGTCATCAAAGAAATCACCATAGATCATACCAGGAAGTAGCGGCTTCGGTAGTCCGGTATCTGCGTTTGCTTCAAGCTTGGTAATATCTTTAAAATCTTCCCATACAGGGTCGCCATTATCCATAGCAACACTACAATTCATAAAATTCTTAAACGAGGTGTCACTAAAAATAGCTTTGTTTAAATTACCGTCACCTGTAGATAGACCCGCACCATGCTGACCTGCAACAACCTGATCTCTTGTTGCTGTGTTTGCAATATGTAATTTCGCATATTTGTTTTCACCGAAAGACGCAAGCTGCTCAGAAGCACTTGCCCCTACCAATCTATCAAATTGAGATGCATAAACCATGGCGTAGTTAACAAATGCACGTGAAATACCAAAAGAAGCATCGAAAATTTGCATTGGTGAAATAACCTCAGGTGAAATAATAGTATCTCCTGAACCACCGCCTGTTACAGGGTCACCACCGTTTGAAGCAGCACATTCCTTAAATGTCGCTTTATTAGAAAGGCTACACCAGCGCACATTTGGCATAAATGCAAAAATATCGCACTTTTTACCATTAGTAGTATCAATACAAGCCCTTGTATTAGCTAAAGCCGAAAAGAGCGAACCATTCCATTTAACGCTTTCTAGCTCCGTCGCAATCGTATCCACAAGCGCATCACTTGGAGCACTTTTATCTCCCGCATTAATTTCATAAAAAGGTGAAGATAAGCAATATTTAAAAGCATCTGCCATCACAACCTTATCGTGTGGATCATTACCATTGTTTCTAACAACACCATCAATACAAGCCTGCACTGAAGCCCACTGAGCTGGGGCTAAGTCATCTTTATATTCCATTGCAGCACAACGGTCTTGTAATTCACGAACACGTGAGCCTGAAAAGTTCTCAAGACCATTAAAAATTTGAGCAACAGCAGGTGAGTTATAAAGTGTTGTAACCATAAAATTTGAAACGGGTGTATCAAAGTAATCGTTCAATCGATCATCACTTTCACGCAGAACAGATAAGCGTGCTTCATGAGTATCAAGCGCACCGCAACCAAGTGCCGATAAATTCCTGTTATCATCAAGTGTGACCGTTGTCGTACCTAAATCCTCACCTTTATTCGATGTAATAGGCTTTGTCACCGTTGGTATATACCCCATAGAACCCGAATTTTTTAAATTGAGATGAGGTGTTTCTTGTGCCACAGAAATATGTGTCACAAATAAAGCAACCGCTAACACAGTTAAAAATGAAAAAGATTTAAACATTCAAACACCTATCTATTTTAAAACACGCCTCGTCTTTTAAGTATAAGGACTACAAGGCTACAATTCAAGCGTTTCTATAAAGTTTTAAGCAGACTTAAAACAAAGCATCACTTATCGACTTGACATTTTTGTGCTGCGCGCGCTTTCCATTTTTGGTGCCTGACCAACAACTTCAACACGTAACGCATTTAAATTTTTATCAACCTCTTCCATTAAAGCTTGAATTTCTAATGCATGCTTACGTCCAAGTTTTGTACGCCTTACGTCCTTAACAGCGCAAGACAGTGCGTGTGAAGCGCCTGCTATGCGTTCATTTATAGCGTAAAAAGCTTTTAATTCTTTAAGAACATCTTCAACAACCTTAGGGCTACCAAAGCGCATAAGCTCTGCTGCTTCAATTTCTTTCTTCAAGGCTGCAATTTCATCTTGAGCGTTATTTAGATCATCTTTTTGCATGCTAATCACTGACTCGCGGCGCTTAGACCAAATGTCCGCATCTGTAATATCACGCTCATAAGCCTCAATACGCTTTTGAAGTGAGTGTACAGCGCGTGAACTCACAACATCTGTTGAGCCTTCTAAAGATGGCACATCATCAGCAATTTCAACATTAGGTGCATACTTAGATATAAAATCGTCAATACGCCCTTCAATAGCCGCGAGGTGAAGGTCATTAAACTTACTACCCTTCGACCATGAAACACCGAATTTACGTATAAATCCTGCTATTTTACCCTGAACATCGTCAGGCAACTCTGAACAAGAGCTAGCATTTGTAACCTGAATAAGGCCATCTTCAAATAGGGCGCGTAATTTAAGCCCTGCCTTGTCTTTAACTTTAGCGTAAACCAGTACATTGGTACGGCTTGTACCAACACAGTCTGCAATACGCTGTTGTGACAGCCCCATATCAGAAAGTACTGATATAGCATAGTATAGGTCAATTTTCGAAGGTTTTTGCGTACGCATATTCACCATAACGCGCATTAACTTGCAGTCCATTTCTGCTGGTATACGGTGTACAATACACATAATATCTTTTCGGCATTCTTCTTTAGCCAACTCTAAGCGACGCGCACCATCAATTACAACACCCTCTTCCGAAATAAGAATAGGATACTGTCCATCATCAAACTCATGCGTTGCTGCATAAAGATTAAAGCTCTCCTCAGACTCTGGAGAATGAAAATCAAAATCTTCAATAATTTTAAGCGCAGAAATTGGTCGTAATTCAACACCTTGCAATGGATATTTTTGAGATTCTTCTTCTGTAAAGACATCTTGATAAACAGGTGATTTTTCTTTTCTTTTTTCAGCAATAACGGCAGGTTTCACTTCCCTTTTCTCGGCTGTGATAGTCTTTGCAAGATTTTTATAATCTTCCTCTATACTAGGGTAAGTATTAGAAAAAACATCAAATAGCAACTTTGCTGTATCTGCTGTTGAATTTTTCATCGCACCTAAAACCAGCCTTTTTACACGCTTTTCATTAAATTTAAGGCGCGCGAAGTCACGGCTTACGCTTGGCGCATCGCCATCAATCATACGTTGAACATAAAAAGCGTCCATAAGTTCGTTCATCACCTGACTCGCGCGGGAATCAGTTACACCAAAGTGATAAGCTATTTCTTGGAAATTATAAACTCCGCCAACCTTAACATAAAGCAAGGCTGCACGTTTTTTCTCGTCTGTTTCCTTAGCAACTAATTCATTTAATACTTTTTCAAAGAAACTATCACGCATAATTTTAAGCGCAATTTCTTGTTTGTTATCGTCGCTTGCAGCAGAAGCTTCGCCTGCTAACATTTCCTGCATAGGGCTTTCGTGGTCTAAATGCTGTACAAGCAGCGGTGGGTCAGAGCGGAACTGCGCCTTCTCATCATCACCCAATTTTTCTGTAAATGCTTGTCTCGCCTTATATTCAGGATTACCATTTCGCATTTCCATGGCACAGCTTTCCATGCGACTACCAAAGAAAGTGGTAAACATAACAGTCACCAAGCTACCATCAGCCTTTTCATACACAGGAGAATAATCTCGTAAACAAGTCAGTAAGACTTCGTAACCTTCTTGGAACAATTCCTCAGCATCAAGGTGATAATGGCGTGCTATCTTAAAAATAGCCTGTTTTCTTGATTCCAGAAAAGACACAGCCTCTGTCGTCGCTGCGATATATCCGCTATCTTCCAATTTTATTTTCTCTAACTTACTTGCCGTTGGCATTTTAGTCAGTTTTTCTTTTTTTGGAGCCAAGAACTCACCCTTTTTTTATATCGTAAATTGATTAATTATTTAACACTATCATTGTAAACACTTACAAAACATATGCGAGGAAAAAAATAAAAATGACAGCTTATAAAAAAAACAGTGTCAGAAATTTGCAACGTTTAGACAGGCTTGTAAGATTTTTTCATATTTGAAACATAAGAACTTGGCACACCATTCCATGATATGCATACCTGTGAATCCGCACGGGTAATAGCCATGTAAAATAATTTTTTATCATGCACTTCATCAACCGGTAACACAGTATAACCCTTATAAGGATAAGTATCTTTACCTGCCAATGGTAGGAAAACATAATCAAATTGCAAGTTACGCATATCACGCACAGGACCTACAATGACATTGTCATGCACGTTAGGCTCTTTTCCCTCTCGTATTTGAGGTAAAACTTCACGTAACGAACCCTTTAAATTCACCAAGGTATCTACAGCAACCAGCGCATTTAAACGGTCTTCTTTATTCATATTAGCAATCATATCTAAGGCGGCTGCCTTAAATATATCCTGCGGAGATGCTGAACCATTTCTTAATAGAGTGTAATAACCCACAAGCTGTCTTTGTATTGCCGTATATTCTGCAACAGCGCCTTGAGGTAAACTTATATCCTTTGGCAAGCGTGCGCCGTTTGGCAACCAATCATTTCCATGTAATCCAGCCTTAAACAACGAATCAATTAAAGATTGATTTAAACCATAACCTATTAAGACGTTACGTAGATGAATATCGTTAGATTGATTAAGCAATAAACACAACAAGTCTAGCACCATAATAGCCCCAGGTATTTCCCATATTTTATGGGCGAAGCTTGAATGCGCCACACCTTGTTTCTCTAACGACTTTTGTACACGCAAAGCGTCCCAGTCGGTTCTTGTTATCACACCAATACGCTTTTGAGGATCAATCGCTTTTAATTTCTGAACCAGTACCATCAACTCTTCATCAGAAGAAGAGAACTCTTCAAACTTCACGTCAATGCTTTTAGACGCATCGCACTGTACGTTTTTAGGGATATGCCCCTCCAGACCCGTAATAAGCCCCTGAAGAGACGCAGCAAGTGGTGTAGACATTCTATAAGAGTGTTCTAATACAAAAGGTTTAATATAGTCTATATCCTTAAGATCATTAAAAGCCTGAGCTGCTATCGCACCGTCACGCTTAAACGCACAAAGGTCATCATCGCCAAATACACTGGCTTGTGTGCCCGCTTTAATATGATCAAGCAACCACAAAAATTGTATACGTGTGATATCTTGAAAGTTGTCTACGAAAATATACTTCATTGGAACTCTTTTATAGTCACCCTGCCTAATGCCAATAATATGCTTTCGTAGCACGTCGTAGCGATCTAAATCGCACAAGCGTTTATAAGCACAAAGCAAGTCGAAGTGCGGCGCTGTTTCTTGTGGTTTGCGTGCAAGGCTTTTAAAATATCGGATAATGTGCTCAGCCTCAACCGCACTTCCCTTAAATCCAACCTCACCCATCGCTTGACGAATATAACGCCTTGATTGCTTGTCCGTTGAGAATTTAAACTCCGTACCTTCATCTTTCTCAATCTGATTTTGTGCAAAAATACGCAAAGTCCCTATATGCATCTTATCAACCAAATCACCCAAACGTTTTCGTAATTGACTTGTAAGCACCTGCCAAGAATAGTAAGTGAATGCAACAACATAGATGTCTTCTGGCGCTACACCTTTAGATATAAGATGAGCAATGCGCTCAACAAGAACGTCTGTTTTCCCCGTACCAGGCGCACCAATAACAGAGCATGACCCTTCATGCTCTACAATACGTTGCTGTGCTGGCGATAATTTATTCATGCATACAGTTTAATTGAGAATAATATTTTTACCTAGTCTTTGCTAATTTATAGAAAGATGGGCGTATTTTCCTTGCAACAGAATCACATGTCTATATTAGAGATATTTAATGTAACAGGTGTATATACAAAAAGAAGGCGCCCATAAGCGCCTTCTTTTAAACAAAGTCAATTTAGCGTTCAAATATAAGGAAGAGAACGCCTTGATCATTCGGCTTGCCTTTTCCAGCTAAGCGCATATTTTCCATTGCCGCACGGCGCAACACACCCCACTCACCCGTTTTAGGGATTGAGATAGCGGGTATATTCACCTCGTTCGCATTTGGATATTCATTTTGAACATTCACTACCAAACCTGTGTATTTAGGTGACTGCCAAACCTCTGTAAGGTCAAACGTTAGCCCTGCGCCTTTAAACCATGCAGGAACCACATACGTCTCACGCAGCACACCAGGAACGTCACGGTCCTCTGCCATGGCACGGATCACATCGTTAATGCCAAAATTTTGCGCAACCCTTTTCTTTTGTGCGTCTAGTTTTTGGCCGTCAACAATTTCAAGAAACGCACGGTATGGTACATCCGTTGTTGCAACCACAATATAAGTTGCACCTGATGCACCTGTTAAAAACATACGCGTTGCCATTTTAGGCAATAAAGAACGCATACGGAAAGCACGGTTACCATAACCATCAACTACTAAAACATCTAAGTAGTCACTGTTTTCTACAGTAATGTTAATAATTTCTTCTGGAAATTCAACATGAGAAATATCATTTTCGTTTAAACCAATTGTCATTGTATGAGTTGGTCCGCGCCATACCATTGTATCCGCCACAGCCAACCCTGAAACTAATGAAAATAGTACCGTTAGCAATACTAAAATATTTTTCATAATCTTATTTTCCACCTAACTTTGTATTCGAACTTATTTCTTTAGCGCTATATGATTCTAACTCAAAACCAAATGGGTTTGATTTAGAAATGTAACGCTGACGGAATTCCATTGTATAACGCATTGGCACGGCTTCTACAACAGTTCCTGCGATAATATATTGCCTTGTACCTTCAATTGTAACTATTTGCTTTTTACCACGACCGCTTGGACCTGTGTCACCTTCAATTTTAAAGGCTGTTTGATCTGGTACAAATAAAGAAGAACGCTCATCTTGATAAGCCTTTTGAACCAAGTCCTTAAAGTGACTTTGAGCCAAAGCCAACATATCGTCATCAAAGAAACGTTCAATTTCTCGGTATTGATTTTCTAGGTTTGAATAAGTGTATGTGTTTAAACTGTTTACAACAAGGTAAGAAAGTTCTTTCAACATAATTTCAGAATTCGCAGGTGTATAAAAACCAGCCACACTACCGGGTACAACATAAACCTGTGCTTGCGCACGCAAGCTTTCATACTTTGCATTTAATGAACTGTTTTGAGCTGTCAACTTAACAGACCAAATAATTAAAAGTATAAGTATAATAAGTAAAACACCAGCAACGCGTTGCCACTTATCAATCACACTACCTGCTCTTGCAATAAAATCCATTTTCTATTTCTTTTTATATTTATTAAATTTCAAACCATGGTGCTTTTTTGGGGTTTTTAAAAAAACTGCCAATAGTAGCAAAGCGGTACCATAACCTAAAAAACATACCTTCTGGTTTGTTTGCCGTTATTTTATTAACAACATAAACACCACCTAAACCAGCAGCCCAAGCAATCATAACACTATTTAAAGCAAACATAGCGGCATAATGCAAAACCAAAAATGTAATGACAAATTCAGCCATTTTATTGGGTCTATCAATATTTCTTGGTACAGATCTCATCATAATACTTTTACAATAGCATATAAATATTATTACACCTATTATTTAGCTACAAAAAAACCCTGCTTAAAGCAGGGCTTTTTTAGTTTTGTGGTATTTTTACAAGTCAGTTGCGTTCACACCTGCATCAGAAGCGGCACCACCTGTAGCATCTTCGAAACCAGCACGCATCCAGTCAAAGATACCTGGGAAGGCTGTTAGCGCCACACCACCGATCATTACCATAATACCCCAGCTAGACTGCTGAATAAGCCACATGTAAAGGCCAAACAAAGCGATACCGAGGCCAACAAGCGTACCGATACTACCTTGTAGCATTTCCATGATATTGTTCACGAACTCACCACCTGCTTCAGAAGCGCTACCACTACCTGTTTGTGCAAGTGCGAATTCTGGAACCATTGTTAAAACTAAAGTAGCTAAAGCTACGAAAGACATTGTCATAAATTTATTCATATTAGATTTCTCCATTTTTTTAAGAACCGTTGAGCTTCCGCCAGGGCCATTCTTGCCAACCCATGCCTTTTAAAATAAGGACTTAGAAGAATTATGGTGCATATAAAAACACATTACAAGTCTTTAATGCATATTTTCCTTCTTTTAGTCGGAAATAACAAACAACTTACTGTTATCAAAACGTTTAAACGTTAAGGTAACACCATGCGTTTGCTTCACCTTCCCTTGCACATATGCAAGGAATTCGTCAAAACGTGCTTCTGCAATTACTGTCCACTTTTCTTGCGGGATAGATGCATATTCTTTGGTCAAACGCCACTCAATCTTCCAGTCACCAATACGGTTACTTAACTGCCCCAGCGTATGTTTCATCACGTCATTTAATGTTTGATCTTCTTCTTTTAAAATAACCGTATGGCCTTCCATTGGATGTGTTGCGGCTATACCATCACTTATAACCTCACCCTCAACAGCCTTAGGCGCTTCTAATGCTGCCAAGCGCTCTTCAAGTATAAGTATTTTCTTTTGGTAACGTTCTGCAGGCACTTCAAACTTCTTCAAATTATCAAACGCTGGAATTGTTATACTTTGCCCTGCATCAATTTCCATCGCGCGGCGCATAACCGTGCTTGCATCCACAAACAATCTGTTCGATTCACGCTCCATTGCGTCGCGTTTATCCAAACGCGCTGCCTGTGCAATAGCTTCGGCTTCAGCAATTTTTTGTGCCGCTTGTAAAATCATATTCTGCCTTGTGGTACTTGCGCCCATTTCAGCTTGAGCCAAATCTTTACGTAATGCCAACATACGCTCTTCTTGCGTACGTACTGTTTCTATATGCTTACGTTTAAGATCGTGCGCTATCATCTCATATTCTTTTGCACGCTGTTCTTTTTGAGCAATAACATTATCAACCTTACGCTCAACCTGCTGACGATCACGCCTTTCAGCTGTTAATGTACGCTGACCTTTTTCAATCTCTTGTTTGAGGCGACGTTCTTTTTCTTTTTGATATTCAATAACCTTTTCAGCACCACGAAGCTGCACTAAAAGAGACTTAATCTGTTTTTGATGTTCTTCTAAAAGTTCATCGGAACTTTTACGGCTCAAGTCGCGCACACCGGCTAAAAGATGTTCAGCCTGCTTCACAATCTCATTATGCGCCTTATCTTCTTTCCAGCGGTTTACCGCACCCGCAAGTTCTGCATCAGATACACGCCCTGCCATTTGTGTGCCAGGTGGCATTAGCTGAACAGGTTCAAACGTTTGATCAACATTCATACGCTCACCATGCGTGGGTACAACACCGTCTTGATATTCTATTACATGACGCTCTGCCCCTGTAAACGGTGCCTGCGCTGCATCTTCTGGTGTAGATGTTGGTATTTGCTCAATATCAATAATGTTAAGCGCTTCTGTATTTAAATACATATCTTTTTCTGGCAGCTTACCGTATTTATCTATAAATGTGATATTCACCGATGGGTCAGCAGCACGTTTATATAACTTCATTTTACCATCAAAAAGAGTTTCTGAATGCTTACAAGGGTCACCGTCACGGTCAAACAAATATTTCTTCTCAGCTGTAATCATATCCACCTGAACACCGTAACCTGTGGCTTCGTTACAGTCAGATGTTGATGCATCTGGCGCACCCGCTGTTGCCTGCCCTATGAGGTGCGCTTGCGCAATAACCGCCCCTTTATCTTTTGTAGGGTTTTCTAAAGGCACTGGCTGAAGAAGTTGTCTATCAGATCCCATTGCAATTTCACCATGATGGCAACCAGCAACCAACAAAGTTGTTGCTAAGAGTGTAAGTTTTGTTTTGTTATACATATGCACTATCACCATTAATCAGTAATTACTAATATACGTTCAGCTCTAAAAATATTAAAAGTTAAACCGAACCCACGGTAACCCTTCATATAGTTAGAAATGTAACTTGCAAAAGAATCAAAATCTGTTTCGACATCTAAACTAAAACGCTCTTTAATCACATCCATATTCGATTCCTTAAGTTTCCATCTTACCTGCCACGGCCCTACATAAGGCTCGGCACGCTTTAACATATTGTCTAAAATATCGCTCAGCTGGCTATTGTTTTCATGCAAGACTACCTGGTAATCTTCTAAGTCTATCCAGTCTTCTTGTGCATAACCACCAACAACACCACCTTCAGCACCTGGCGTCATCTCAATACCGCTTACCTTCGCAGATGACTCTACAATACGGCCGATAGCTAAATCACCTTTGTGAATATCTTCGTTATTTGCCTCTAACAGTTTTTCATCCTCCATCGAAAGCACACGCTCTTCCATAGCAAAGACACGCTCTTCAATAGCGGTTCTATATTCTTCGATACCCTGCTCAGCTTTAAGTTTATCTTCTTTTAACTTCTCAACCTTAGCTTCCCAAATTTCCTGTTTTTCTTTGATACCGTCTTTTGTCGTGTTTAAGTCTTTTTCTATCAATTCACGCTCACTTTGTAATGCAGCAAGCTTCACGTCATATGTTTCTTGAACAGCTGTTAGGCGCTCTTCTAAACTTTCTTTCATCTTACGCTCACGCTCATCGGCCTCAGCCAATCTTTGCGCTTCATTCGCTTCCATGACTGTTAACTGCTCACGCAATTTAGACATCTTAAGTTCAATCGCCGCCTGCTCTTTCGCACGTTCATAGTCGCGCATTTCAAGTTGCTTTTTCTCTGTTTCCGCCGTTTTAACAACAGCACTTAACTGTAAACGCCTTGCTTCTTCAACTTCTTTACGAATAGCCAATTCTTCTAGCAAACGAATTTCACGCGCTTCTTCCATGGCCTGTTTACGTGCAAGCACCAAGCGTTTTTGAACTTCCTGCTCAAAGGCAACGCCTTTAAGGCTTGACTCTAAGCTTTCAGTTTTACCTTCAACTTCTGTAAATTTTTTATCGAGCGCACGAATAAGGACGTTTTTATCAGCCTTTAAACTTGCCAATTCTTGCAATGCCAGCTTAATTTCTTCTTTGTGTCGTTGGTTTTGCATAGAACCTGTTTTATCTATTTCAGCCAAACGACCGTCAACAGCTTGAAACTTCTCATCTAAAACACCTAACAATGCATTTTTCTCAGATAACTTTTGCATTTCAGACGCTTTTAAATAAGAAATGTTTTTATCGATCACATCAAACTTAGATTTAACCAATGCCATTAACTCTATATCTTTTGCTGCTTGACGCATTTCTTCGTTACGCATTTGAGCTACACGATTCTCAACTTTATTAAATTGTTCAGCAATGCGTCGTTCCTGTCCATTCGACATCTGTAAAAGTTCCTGCTGAAGTGCAGTAAATTCTTCACGCAATCTATCAACGTCACGCTTCGGCATTTCCCAACTTGGGTCATAGCTACGCTTCATAATAATACCACCCGTCGAAATCGTTTCCATCTCTAAGGCTTTTTCTTGAGTTGCGCGCATATCAAGCACAGGTTCGGCTTTGCCTGTGGTTGTTTGGTAAGCACCTTGACAGGCTGATGTTGCCAAAAATGTGGCTAAAATACACAGCTTATGGATTGTTTTATTTGTCATCAGTTTTTACAAGGCCTTACGTAGATTAAACTTTTACCCACGTATACCTTAAAAGAACACTACATAAGACGCAACCTATTAGCGCCATGATATAACAAGAACATATGTAACAATGATGGAAAAAAGCAACACCTTAGATGCAACAAGGCGAGATTCAATCCATAAACCTACTGCAAACATAAGGTTTATACTTAATATAAGGGCTGGTAAAAGCGCGACTTGAGCCCCAACCATTACATAAGCAACGGTGAATATAAAGATAGAAAGCAACTCGATTATGCAATAACGTGAAGAAACGGGCGCTTCGCAATAATGACATTTACGTCCAAACATTAAATAAGAAACCACAGGGATAAGATCTATACCTTTCAGTTTTGTGTTACATGAAGGGCAGTAGCTTGGTGGGTTTGATAGCGGTATGCCACGTGGCACGCGGTAAAGCATACACGTTAAAAAGGAACCAGACACACCCCCTAAAATTATGACAAACAAGGGTATAAGCCATGGCCTTTCCTGCGCTATCAACTCAAGTATTTTATTTAGGATGTCTATAATACAGCGCCTTTATACAAAAAATAATTATAACAACTATTTACCACAAGGGTCTTCTTCTACTGAAATACGCGGTGGCAGCTTACGCTCTGCAACCGTTGTTGCTAAAGGTCCGCAGTTGTTTGGTGGCGCCGCCAATGGGTCTATTCGTGCTTTAGGGTTAGCATAGTAAAAGAAACCTTCTTCATACTGCTTACCGCCCATTGTAAAACGTTTTAAAGCATTACAGCAATACTCGTCTGGCAACCCCAGGATGCGCGTCAATGCGATCATACCTAGACGCCTCTCTTCTTTTACAGCCATATTCACAGCATCGTCATCATTTAAAATAACATCACTACCACTGGCTCCATATATATCTGTCGCATTTGTTTCTGCAGACGTGTCACTACGCGCCTCGCTATAAAATAAATTTAAATTAGCTACATCCGATGCAGGGTAATAAATAAGCGTTGAACTTAAACCCTCCGCAAGGCCTTCGTAATAATTTAAAGTACCATACTCCGCCAAGGCATCGGAAAGCTTATTAAGACGTTTAACAGTTATTTCATACTGTTTAATTTTACGTTCATAGTCCGTGTATTTTATCAAAAAGTCACCTTCAGGAACCGTAATTTGGTTAAATGTTGACTGAAACGTATTCGCACCTGCGTCATTTAACAAGGCATCAAAATTAGATGCAATATCAGCAGCGGTACATTCTGCGGCAACTCCCGAATCCCAACATCCATCCACACCTGTGCTATAAATAATTGTATAATAAATATCCAATACAGCATCCCTAAACACTTCTTGCTCTACAACGGTTTTGTAATAACGTTGATTGCCAAAAATATCTACAATAGTTTCGCTTACCGTTAGATGACTTGTAGCAGATACAGCAGCTGCAAAATTAGCTATACTATTTCCAATTGGCAGCTCATTTTCTTTTTCAGCATAGGCATTCACAACACCCAAAATTTCATGCTGAACACCACGTTCTTCACTTTCTTTTTTTAGCATTAAAAAGTCGGTAGCGGCAGGATATGAAAGCGTGACCAAAATAGCCAAAACGCTCATAATCAAAATAACATCAACAATTGTAAAACCTTTGTTGTTATATTGGTTGTATAATTTCAATGTATTTAACCACATATATCTGCCTCAACGCTCACCCTTGGAGGGAGCTTACGCTCTGCTGCTGTTGGCCTTGATCCGATACAAGAACCCGCGGCGTTACGTGCCAAAGGGTTAGAATAATAGAAAAACGGTCTTTTAGTTGGGGTTAAAGCCTCGCAACAATGGGTTGCCGGCAAACCTAACACACGCATTAAAACCTCCATCGACTCTTGGCGCGTTACATCATTCGCACTCACAGATACGGACGTGATTGAACCGCCTGAAATATCAAAAATATCCGATTTTGATTTAGCATAATATAGGTTTAAATCCGCAGGGGTACCATCACCACCATTTGAAGGTGGGTAATATATCAACTGCTCAGCATTTGGCGTCCCAGCAATGACCGATTCATTAAATAAGGTTGTAGCGTAATTTGAAAGGGCAGATGAAATATCACGCAGACGCTGTTCTGTGGCTTCATAATTTTCAATCTGCTGTTTATAGTTTGTGTATTTTATCATGTAGTCATCTAAAGCAGGTTCCATAGCAGAATATTCAGCGACGTCTGTGACAGCTGTCGCTAAATTTAAATAAACAGGTGAAGCAGCATTAGAATCCGTACCGTCACCAATTCCATAACCGTAAACTACAGCGTAATCGACGTCAATTGAAGCGGATCTAAAAGTAATTGTTTCGGTAATTTTTTGATATTGGCGTGTACGTCCCCACATATCTTTTAAAATTGCACTTTCACTCAACGAAGAGAATGGTGCCAACTGAGTTGACCACGTTGCCACATCAGGCAATGCACTATTTTGATCTGCATATGACTCTAAAGATCTTTTAATCTCTTTCATAGCAAGGTCTTCATTTGCCTCTTCCCTCATTTGGAAAAAGCGTACAAAATCTGGGAATGCGATTGAAACAACGGCTGCTAAAACAGCTGTAACTAAAATCATTTCAACAATGGTAAAACCTTTGTTGTTTTTTACTATATTTTTAAAGTCCACCAATTATTTCCGCCCCATTTAATCTTTTTGCATATACCACGTCCCAATCGTTTGACGTGGAATCATTTAATTTAAAATCTAAAACATCGTCAACACCTTCTGCTGAATTACTCAGTGTTAACTGAATGTCAGGCGCAAGCGCTTCTATCAAACGATCTTCCTCCCTACCTAGCCCCATACTTTCTATATCAGCTTGTAACCTTGGAAAATCAAGATGCCCTGTTAAGTCACCCCCTGGTAAAGTGACACCTGTAATATTACAATCAGGGTCTTTCCAAGCATGGATAAGAGGTGTGCTACACCCTGTACCAGCCCCTGATGAATTAAGAGGTTCATCCCCAACCCAATTCAAATCGACATCATAAAAGTTAACTTTATCATAAAACTCTGTCTGAATTACAGGTAGAAAAAGCTCATATTTTTGCTTATAACTATCAGCTGCTACAGACATAATTTTAGAATGCACCGCTCTTGTGTGATTCCAAATTTCATTCATCGCTGAGAAGGTTGTGAAAACATGGACAATATTATCTTCTTCATATGGATCAACCGTACCTTTTGTATAGCGCTTTACTTGATTTAAAGTTGCCAAACCAGGAGGACCTTCTTGATCAGCTGTATTAAAGCGCCCATCAGGGCCTTTGCTTACAAGCAAAAAAGCTGTAATGGGTGCACTAATACTATTGACAGGAGAGCCTGTTGGGCGGTCTGTATCAGCATAAATAACTTCCTTTGTAGAGGCTGCTATTATGTATATATCGCTTCCCCAAGGGTCCACTAACATCTCTTTACTGGACCATGAAACATACGGCCCAACGAACTTATCCAACCTTTTATTGTTCGTCGCAGAGAGGCTTGCATCAAGCCTTGTAGATCCATTGGTCGGGAATGCTGTTAAATTACTAAAATCGACATAGTTACCTAAGTACCCTTGGTTTATCCCCAATTCAATATCTCGAAACATCTCTTTAACCGATTCAATACGGTCAAGCTTAAGTTGCATAGATGAAGTTGCAAGCATCGTCGTTATCATAGCCACTGTTGTATAAACAAGACCAAATAAACTTAATATAAATATCGCCTGCACAATATGCCCCTCACATTATTTCCCTATATACTTATAGAGGTCATTAAAAACTTCTCACCTTAAACTTAATGACATGTGTCTTACCCTCGGCATCCACAAACTCAACGCTATTTTCGTTAATTTTTTGAACTGTCAGGCTTAAGTTATGCACCAATTCTATTTTTTCATTAACCTGTGCTTCAACAATTTCCGCTAAACTTTCATCTAATTCGCTCAACACATCTACTAAAGATAGAAGATGCTCTTTAGCTACAATAGGGACATCAATCACACCACCATTTTCATACCAGCGGTTTTTAATTAAAGCAGAACGATTACCGTCTGCTTGAATGATAGCCTCTACGATAATTTCACTTGTGTCCGCGTTAAAAATATCTTTATCGTTTAAGATTTGGCGTATTTCACTCAAAATATCTGCCGCTTGCAATGCGCGTTTTTGAGATTCGCTTAATTCTTTTGGCACTTCAACCTTAACAACTTTAACAGGCTTTGGTGGCTCTGCTCTAACTGGAAACGGCGTTGAACCATGCGCATAGGCAGGAGCCTTTTCTAGCTTTGGAAAAGAACTTTCTACACGCCATTCAACAATACCAGACCTTGCGGCTGCATATGCATTTACTGAAAATAATACAACGAAAAGAGTGTATATAAGTTTACTTTTTAAGCCCATAAATCGTACCTCCCATCACAAAATCTACCGTGTCACCATAAGCGTTGTTTGACGGCTTAACAGAAACACTGTTAATGGATACTTTTTTAGTATTATAGAAGTAATCAAGCTGATTTAAAGCTTCGCTATAAGGCATTTGTCCGCGCACTTTTATCTCACGCGTTACCATATTCGTTTTTCCAACTTTTTTATCAAAAGCGCCATCAATATCTATCTTTAAGTGAGACTCTTCTAGACCTAAGTAACGCAGAATATCTAAACGTGTCGACATTTTAGTATTGATAGTACGGCTATCCAAATCAGCCAAGGCCGATGTTAATTGACCACCTGAGCGTCTTTCAATCTTCAAACGCTCCACCTGACGTAGCTGTCTTTCTATTAAAATGCTTGTATCCTCATACTCACCGTAAGAATACATTGTCGCTGCAAGCATAATACTTAAAGAAAATAACCAGAGTTTTCTAAATTTTGAACGTGTCATTTTACTTGTATTCCCACCTTCAATTCATTTTCTATACCCGCCTGTGGACGCTCGACATATTTTATCCAAGGCATGCTTTCAACAACAGTTTTAGCAATACGCTCTTGGTCTAACAATAAAGAATTATTAGGCGCTTCCACTTTTAGATCCACATCATAAACACCGTAACCTGTCGTTGCCGCTACAGATCGACCCTTTAGAGAACGTGAAACCGTACCCATTTCAATAGATTTTAAATCACCAAACATCGCACCTACCTCACCTGCATTATGCACGAGAGTTGACGGTGGAAGCGGAATAGACATATCCATGACATTTAAAAGGTCTTTAGGGTTTTTAATATAACCCAACTCTTTATTTTTTTGCATACGGCTAATAGCATCTTGCAATTCAAGGACATTGTCTTTTTGAGCTTCGAGTTCTATTTGGCTATTTACCCATAAAAACACAAATGCAGACATGGCTAAAAACGTACAAAGTGACAATGTCAGCATAATTAAACTGCGATCACTACGTGCAAATAAAGGTCTAATTTCTTTTTTAGGCGTACCTAAATCTTTAAAGTTAATAACCTCTTGCTCAAAAGGCTCTAAAGCTTCTTTTAATACCTCTTTAGACTCGTCACTTCCGTGAACGGCCACAATAATACGCTCGTCTTTACCTTCAAGCATACGCTCAGAAATAGAAGAAACGACAATATCTGTCGTGTTTTCTTCTTTTTCGCCAATAAGTGACGTTCCCCAAATATAATGACCATCATCTGTCATAGACTTCACGCCATGTATAACAAAGCGGTCATCAATAATATAGTAAAAGGCACCCACATCATCGCCCACAAAGTCCTGTGGTAAGTACATACTGTTTGTGGCACGTTTTTCATCTAAATCGAGAGAAAGATTACCGAACACATTTACATATGGTCCCTCTTGACGCCAAAGTGCTGGCAAGTCATCCGCATCACCATGGCGTAACTTTACAGTATTATCTGTAGGAGCTGTAATATCTGCATATTTTTTAATTTTAGAGTAGCGTGGAATAAGGATGCTTATAACAGCACCTTTTTCTCCATCTTCGTACAGAACACGATCGTCTGAAAACAATAATATATTCATGAATACTCCATTAAGGCAATCATTGGTGCCACCAAACTAGTATACATACTAATAATAAAGAATGGTAACAACCCTGCCATCACTATCAACATAAGTAAAGCTGTCGCTTTTTTTGTAATGCGCTCAAATTCACTCGCATATGGTACTTTTAAGTCTTCTACACGTTCAGCAATTTTACCAGTTTTTTCGCCTGCTTCAACCGAACTTCTAAAAGATCCTCTAAAGGGTAGCGATGCTAATGCATCACCTAACTTGGTACCATGCTCATGGTCATAAGCTGCTTTTTTAAGTGCACTGCAAACCATCGTGTTATTTAAAGATGCTGCCAATGTATATAAAACAGCCGGTAAAGGCATGTTTGACCTGACTAAGGCTGGCATAAAATAAACGACCAAAACAGCGTTGTAAGAAAGAATAATACGTCTGATTGGTGCAAAGCCCATCATGGCACGCTCAATATAAGGACTGACAAGCGCTGTATTACGTGCAAAGAATAAAATCACAGGTGCTGAAGCTACAGCAGCTGTAATAAAGTAATTTGCCCTTAACCAAACAGACCCATACCAGTAATAGCGGATAATCATAGGGAATTTATCAATAACACCTTCGTCACGCTGCACCACAGGCTCCATCACCACAGGCAACATAAACACCATCACACCCAGCGACATTAAAATAAGCATGAATCCACCCACAATAGGCATCATCATCTTCCCTTTAAGGGCTTTAGTTGACGATTGACGCATCATTAAAGCTTCTACCAAAGCAGGCACCGCCATACGCATTTGGTTACTCTTTTCAGCCGCTTCAATAATAGCCAGCTCCTGTTCTGAAAAACCAAGACCTGTTTGCTTTAAAGCATGACAAAGTAAAACTTGACCCGAGTTATAATCACGTACAAGGCGCTCCATTTTTCCACGTAATGACTTATATTCATCGCGTGCAAAAACTTCACAAGTATTTTTAACAGCCTCACTTACAGGAAAGCTACCACCACCCGACGTAAGCCAAGAAGATAGCGTTCTAAAGAACTCAATACGTGAAGTTAAGTCTAGCTCAACAACCCCAAACTCAATCCCCATTAGATATCCCCTGACAATTCTTGCACTTTAGACGCAAGTTCATGCACGTCTGTAATACCGTTTTTAAGATGTAAAACACCCATATAACCCATAGGCTTCCATCCTGCACGCAATGCAGTCTCTTCAAGCTCTGTATAATCACGCTTCACAGAAAGGTCTACAATATCCTTTGTTGGCTTCAACCACTCTGCAATAGCAATACGACCATGGTAACCTGTGTAGTTACAACTTGGGCAGCCGTTCGAATCATGCGTAAATAGCTTAGACCCTTCCATATCAACCGCAAACTTGTTAAATACATAACGTGTGTATTCATCCGCTTCTTGTACAGGTTGTTTACAGTGTGTACACAAACGTCGCACAAGCCTTTGTGCGGCAATACCACGTACGTATGAAATATTAAACCCATAAATACCAAGCTCGTCCAAACGCACAATCGCATCCAATGATGTATTGGTGTGGAGCGTACTAAATACCAAGTGACCCGTGTTGGCAGCTTCAAAAACAAGCCCTGCCATTTCTTCATCACGCACCTCACCAAACACAACAACGTCAGGATCTGCACGCAGAGATGATTTCAATAACTCTAAGCCGCTTCTGGCTGGATCACGCTCTGAAACTTCCATTTGTACAGCATAACCTGCCACACGTTTTTCAGGAGGATCTTCAATTGTATGAACACTTAAACCACGTCCCATTGGGTTTGCACTCACAATCGCAGAGTGAATAGATTCTGTTTTACCTGAACCTGTTGGACCCGTCCAAAGGATAACCCCGTTTGGAGACTTTGCAGCCTCTTTAACAGCATTTGTAAAGTAATCGGGGTAGCCCAACTCTTCCATTGTCATAACATCAGGGTTTAAACGACGGATAACAATACGTGGTAGCGGCCCTTGACGTCCAGCATGTGGTTGAATTTGAATACGCCAGTCATATCCACTTCTTGTAAACGCACCTTTGTTTGGGTGGTTTAAGTCAACTTTTGGCATACGTGCAATGTTTTCAATACGCACACGCAAACGCTCAAGCTGATCAAGTGTAATAACCTCTTTTGATTGTACAAAACCATCAATACGGTAACGTACCATTGCTTTAAAATCGCCCTTAATAGAAGGGTCAATGTGAATATCTGATGAGCGCGCATCAATGGCATTACCAATAATACGGTCAAGCAATGCATCTGCTTCCATGCTAGAGTCAACGTCTTCGTCTTCCCCAGAAAGCCAGTAAGCACCACACACATCACGCAAGGCAAAGTGCCACACAAACTTATGTTCTGGTAATAATTCAGAAATAGCGGCTTCTAGCACCAAGTTTTTTGTAGGCGCTTCATGTGCTAGGTGTAACTCGCTATCGCCTGAAATCTCTTCTTCTGATTTGATACGGTGCCAAAGAGGAATAACCCTCGCTTCACGCAGTAAAGCACATACGCGGCTATCTAAAGCTTGTCTAAGCGCCATAGATTCATGCGGGATGTTTAAGAAAGAAGTAATTTCTTTACGCTTTTGCGTACGCGCAATCGCACGAGACAACTGCACAGGCGTGACAATTTTTTGTATAACCAAGTCACGACAAACCATTTGCGGTAATTTTTTAAGCTTTAATGACTGACCTACACGTGCTTTAGCTGTCGCGTCTATGCCAATATCATCCGACTCATACAAAGTCTTTAAAACGTTGCTATAAAGGTCGTCGACACTAAGGCGAATTGTATCTTTAAAATATTTTTCGTCTTGGCTGCCTACCAATGGTTCGCCACCAGCAAATCCACCTGCAATCAAATCAGGTAAATCATCAAAACCTGCAAAGTCATCTTCTAAATCATTAGATATTTCCAGTTCAAGCCCAGTAAAACCATTATCAAAGTTATCTGAAGACATTTCATTTGGTGCTGAAATCGGCTCCACATCGTCTAAGTCTTCTACGTCCATATCTAACGCGACAGGTGAAACTTCTTCACTCTTTACCTCTGACGTATCCAACTCAAGGTCGTCGACATCATTCATTGGGCTTGCGAGAGCTGGCTCATCAAACGCGTCTGCATAGGTAGATAAATTTTCAGGTAAAGGGAACGGGTCCGCCTTCATTTGCGCTTTTTCACTAAATTCAGGGTTCATTACAATTTCAACTTCTTGCATTGCAGGCATTTCATCAAAGTCGCTTGCAAACGCATCGGTAGTATCAAAATCAACCTTAGTATCATCATCCTGTACTTCAGATACGATTATTTCCTGGGATTCCTCTTCTACATCCGGCTCAACAAATTGGAAAGGCTCTTCCTGAGACATTTCATCAGTGTCACTTTCCCCTGCAAAGCTATTTTCTAAATCTGGCAGCTCAAAGCCATCGCTTACGCCAAAGCCATCATCAAATTCTTCTTCCGCTAATGAACGAGGTTCTTCAAATGTGACAGGCTTTGGCGTGTCTATTTTCTGTTCTTGTGGCGCATCGTTATCTTCTAGGTCTTCAAATGACTTTACTTTTTTATCACCAGAAACAGGAGCAGAGGCATCTAAAGCCTCTTCATTTAAACCATCTTTTTTAGATTTATCTGTCATATTTCCCCTCACCTAAACCTTTTTATAGGTGCCCATTTTTTATTTTTATTCTAAGTTTTTTAACGGTTACTTCGCTTTGCAATTTAACGGTTAAAAAGCTTTATGCTTTTAAAAAAGAACCCCTCCACTCCGCAACGGCGGTGCGGAGGGGTTTTTAAACAAACCTAAGTTATTAAATTAGGTTTGCGCAGTATACCAACGTTTGTGTTGATGTAGTTTGGTCATCATAAGTTACACGACCAGCTGCTTCATCAATTTCACCATCAATCGCTTCATCAGCACTTTGTGATTCAGATAAAGGCATGCCAGCCATTGTAATGATGTAGTGTTGTTGACCGTCTGTTGTACCTGTACACACACCAACGTCTTGACTAATAATACCACCCGCACCAAATTCGTGTAAAACTTGTACGTTTGCACCTGTTGCTGTTGCATCTACACCGTCAAGGTATGACTTCCAGCGATCAGCAAATTCAGATGTACCTGCAGCACCTAATGATGCACGTAATGCTAAAACACCAATGTAGTTTTCCGCAGTTGAAGCAGCACCTGTACCCGAGTTATCAACCGCAAACTTAGGCCATACACCTTGGCGCGCATAGAAAGATCCGTTTGCTTCTTCGATTTGCTTAAGGTATGAAGCAACTTTTGTACCAGATGTACGGTTCAAAAGGTCCCAACCTACAGAAGCAATAATTAAAGTAATCAGAATTGCGATTACCGCTACAATAAGAATCGTTTGGTCAATTGTATAACCAGCGCTCTTACGCATCATTTGTTTAATATTCATTTTTTTCATTTTCTTAGTTCTCCCACTAAATCTTAAGTTTATTATTGTTCTTTATGGATTGCTCCATTAATTATACCTGTTAGTACAGTCTTTTAACTTGCAATAACACGATAAATTCTACGTTCTCATAACTAATGTTCTCGTCGTTTAACAGTTTCCCAGCAAGCGGGATACCGCGCATTAAAGGCACACCAGACTCTTTATCAACAGCAAGAGTTCTTGTTAATCCTCCAATTACCTTTACCTCACCATCACGGATACGTACTTTTTGGTCAATAACACGTGTGGTAACAACTGGCACTTCAGAACCGCTATTGTCTGGAACAACAACAAATCGTTCAATGTCAGTCATTGGAATTTGTACGCTCAATGTATGAGGCTCACCTTCGTCAGCAACTTGGGCTGTCACACTAAACTGCACACCCACAAATTGCGTTTTTTCTTCTGCAGATGTTGTGGTCGTCGTTATACCACTATCTGTTTCTTTTTCATTAGTGATAAGGAAGTATTTTTCATTACGACCATCAATCATAATACCCTTTTGACGGTCCATAACTTCCATCATCGGTTGCATAAGTTGATATGTTGTCCCAAAGCTTTCTGCAAGGCGCACGGCTGCGTCTAACGTTCCACCTGAATAGTTAAATGCACCACCATAGTCACCTGTTAAAGCAAGCAACCCGTCTGTAATAGCCGCAGAAATACTTACGTTTTCGCCGCTAGAAGCAAAACCGTATTTTCCACCTTTTAGGCTTTTAATCTCACCACCTTGTTCAAAACCATGCTTTTTAGAAACCGCAATAATACGCGCTTCCACCATCAAGCGACGGCTTGCAATGTCTTGAACATGGCGAATAATTTCATCAGCCGAATGCAACACAGACTGAGGTGCGCGCATTTGTATCATACCTACTGTACGGTTTATACGTACATAACCACATTCGTAAGAACCTGTGTCAGTTACGCTTGGCGCGCCCGCACCACCCTCTTCCGTTGAAGGAAGAAGTGAAGCCATATTTGTTTTCATTTCTTCACATGATTTATCAACAAGTGCTGACAAGTCATTTTCTAGATCATCCCAAAGTGTGCGCTCACTGCTTATATCAACGCTACCTGCACCACCAGAAATAGATGAGGCTGCACCTTCCCCTGAGAAGCTAGATGAGTAATTGATATTTTGTGTTTCTTTACGCATCGGCTCAAATAGGTCTAACACCCACTGTCTTTGAGGAAAACCGCCAATACTATAATGATTGCCATTATCAACAAGTGACATGCCATGTGGTGTTAACACCGCATCAAAAGCGTCAAGGCATGAAATATCTTTAAAACTTGTTGTCACAAGTGTTGTAATCAATTTCTTTTTATTTTCTGTAATCACTATATTGTAACCACACTGCTTTGCAAGACCACGTACAATTTGGCTTAAACTCACATTTAAACCAGGTGTAAAGCTTTCAATACGCTTTTCATCGATAGATGGCAATACAAGTAAACGACGCTCGCCTTCACGCACGATTTGTACTTTATAAACATCTTCAATGTAGTTTCTTGTTTCGTCGAACGACAAGTCAGAAATAACAACACCTTCCGTTGTTTCTAAACGCACACCCGTTGAATAACGTACAGCAAGGTTATATACGCTCGAAATTTTACCCATAATAACATTAAGTGGGTAGTCACCTTTTAAGTTAAAAGTTGCATCGGCACGCATTTGACGCGATGAAACGGGCTCACCAACACCAATGACAGAATTACGCTCAGACTTATAGTCTTTATATGCTTCTGCTGGTGATTCTTTTTGAAGATACGACGATTCGCCACAAGCCACCAAAGAGGCGGCAAGTGCAACAAATGTTAATTTTTTTAGATTTTTAACAAACATTATTTATTTATCCCATCATAGCCAAGACGATTATTGTGTGTAATTACAATTAACTTACCGCCTGGGAAAACTTCATACTTCAAGTTAAACAGGCGTAGAAGACGTTCTAAAGCAATTGCAAAAGGCTCTTCTATATGTGCTGGCTTAAGAACTTGGTCAAGTCCAGCGTAAACACGCAGTCTCCACTCACCTTTACCAGCTTGGTTAACAATGTTTTCTAAAGCATCCACAAGAGGCACTTCATCATAGTGAAGTGAGACCATTGTTTCCTTTAATACATTTTCAGTAACAGCTACTTGATCTAGGTCACCCACACCTACAGAAGATGTCATACCAGCCAAGCGGTGTCCACCTGTGCGATCTGTAATAACAAGACGCTGTGTGTTGTCATAACGGATAACGCGCAATGGCTGTCCGCTACGTGTTTGAATACGTGCAATCAAAGCATTAAGCACATTCATGAAAGGTTCTTCTGTATAAATAGATATTTCCATTTCAGGTAATGCTGCATTTTGTTCAGCCATATCCCATACAATTGTCCATTCACCGCCACCAATTTGATCCATCATACGCTGTAAAGCACGGCGGATAGACACCTGATCTTCACGTAAACGTACAAGGCTATTTGTCATGTCAAGCGTACGGTTTTGCACTGCACCCTGTGCAATTTCAACACCTTCACCTGTGCGCACAACCTGTGGCGCAGACATTTGACCATTTTGAATACCGCTTGGTGCTGTTTGCATTTCGTAACCTTGGTTTGAATATGCGTTTTGGTTTGCACCATTACCTGCTGCAATACGGTTTAAGTTAGACTCATTGCCAACATGACCGTTTGAAATACGGTTCAATTCGCGTTCAAACGAATCTTCACTACTATATGCCTGCGCGAGGAGTGTAGAACCTGTAGGTAAGCCGTTTGAATAACTGTCTCCGCCTACTTTTTGATAATTTTGAACTTCAGCGTCCGTTTTCATACGGTGCTGCGTGTGACTAGGCACAAAAACGCCGCGCGTATCATCCGCATAATTCGGTGCTTGTGCAACCGTTAACGGTGGGACATACCCTGGAACAGGAGCGCCCGACTGTGCGTTCGCTGCACTTGTTACAAGACAAAGTGCCACCAAAAAATTAAATGATGTGACATTTACGTGTTTTTTCAATACATTCTTTTTATACATATTTCACTTACCAGTAGCTATGGTTGATTTGCTCTGCAAGATTATCATACAATGTAGTAGGGTGTTAATAAGTATTAACTAAATAACAAAGAAGGTGTTGTAAAAAAACCATGTATGATCCGCGCTTCAGATTCACGCTCCTTATAATCCTTATAGCTGTAGTCACATCTGTGAGCATATTAAGCTACTACGCCTTTTATAAAGGCCTTAATTGGGGTGTTTATATTTCTGGCATTATAAATATAGGTGGGTCAGTTTTGGGCGGTGTCACCTTTATATGGATATGTACCAAATTTATCACCTTCAACAAACACAAGATAACAGGCTTCGAAGCAAGTTACGTCGATGAAACAGGGACGGGTTTTAATTTTCCCATCTCTTTAAGCAAGTTTATTCCAGATATTATTGCAGCACCCTATAGCATTAAAGGGTTAAGCCCATTAGAAGCTGAGCTTATTGGCTTTTTGAATACTTACCGCAATTGGCCTTATGATATATCAGGGCAAACAAATAAAAGCTTATACCAACACGCTATAGAACAGTGGCGCGCTATGAAACAAATTAAAGGCGCAACGGATTTACACCGCGCAGCGGCACTGGCTCAGGACTTATCGTTGGTATATGCCTATACTGAAAAACGTAAAAAGTTCCCACTTTCACAGTTTTGGAAGCGTGACATTGTAAAATATAGCCGTCGCTGTAATGAACACGGTGGATTAAGCGCGACAATTCTAGCGACAATGCCAACATTTAAAAACCTTGGGCATGATACAAAATCAAACCAAAAATTTAGACGTGCCATTCTTACAGCCATTCGCTACCGCGACAACCCTACAAGTATTCCAGCAAACTGCGATCCTTTAGGTAAAGATATATATGAATCCCTACACAAGGCCTACCAAAAGTCTTTAGAGTCGACAGAAACAAATGGTTTTAACCCAACCGAAAACCAAATCAAAACTTTTAACCATGAAATATATTCATTCTTCCAAGGTGTCTTAAAAGAGTTAGACGTCAACCCTGCCAACATTAGAAAAGAAAGTGACGGCGTATACCTTGGTAATGGCGTTTTAATGATTTCATTTACGAACATCGTTCAACGCTATGCGCGCCTACTCACACCTACAAGTCGCGGTAACTTCCAACTGTGGGAAGTAGATGCACAAGAACACCCTTCATGGCCTTACTTTATCCAAGCCTTTAAAGATATAGGCTCTTACCGTGACAATTGGGAAAATATCAAAGCTTGTAAGCGCGGCACATTCTCCCTAAAAGCAAACGATATTCCTTTCCCGTATGCTATCTTTATAGAAATTGACCGAGAAACATTCCCAGAACTAAGACAATCACTCGACACCTACCCAACATGGCAAGGTGTTATAGAGCTCCAAAAAACTGAAAACACGCTTATATTAGAAGTTCAGCGCAAGGTAAAAGAGATTGATGGGATGATTAAAAATGTCTACAACGACTCCATACCCACTGTTTAAATAACAAAAAGCCTCCATTTAGGAGGCTTTTTGTTTAGTATATATCGTTTACTGATGAATACTACCGCCAGGGCTTACAGAGCCTGTACGTGCTTTAAAGCGCACATCATCTTCTGTACCTTCACCAAGGTCTTGGTTTAAAATAAATGTCGCAAAGAAGTAATAGCAACCACCATCTAGCTTCTTCTTCACTGAAACAGTCCACTTAGGTGTAAAACCTGTCAGACCTGTTGTAATCTTCATAAGATATTTTGTAGAAAGCGTTATAGGGCGACAAGCCTCAACATATTGGTCTTCCCCTTCAGCTTTCATCACAGCACCAACCCACCAGGCTAAAAATAGCACAGATACGAATAATACAACCGTTCTCCCAAAGTCCATAACAAACTCCCCTTATTTTTATTTAGATTAAAAAAGTACCCAAAAGCAAAGCAGAAGTAAAATACTAATGTTAAGCCCTTGGGTATCTTCTAATTTATGCGTGACTTAAAAGCCATCAACTTCTTCAGTTGCCGCAGGCTTTGCTGCAGGTGCAGGTGTTGCTTTTGGCTCAGCTTTCACTTCAGAAGCTTCGTTTTTAGCAACTACTGGCTTAGGCTTTTGCTTCTTGCGCTCAACAATTTCGTAACGCTGTGCAATACGAGAAATAAAGTTTGTACCCGCAAGGTCAATATTATGACGCTCAATGCAACCTTTTAGCTTTTCAGCCATAAAGGATACACTCTCGTTGAAATCTTTTTGTGTTTGCTCAAAATCTTCACGGCTACTTTTAGCAATATAACCCCTTGTTTGACGGTCTGCCACAACAAGTAGGTGTTCCCACAGGCGTGCAAAGTTAATCATATCTGTGCCTTCTGGCGTTGTACGAATAACAACTTCCGCAAAGTTACCGTGGCGTTCTAATTGTGATTTTTGGTTTTCTAAACGTGCCTGATATTGATTTTTAGCTTTATCTTTAGTTTGTGTTGTCATAGTAAGTGACCCCTTTTTCAGTTTTATTTTAAAAGTCGCCCATTGGCGAATACAGTTTATAAACAGCCCTAAGCTATTTTTCAGTTACCCTTTAAAGGACAATTTAATATATAGGTATCATTTTGTAATTTACAATACCCCTCTAAAAGTAAACACCCTTAAAAGCAAAGAAGCAACAGTTTTATAGTATCTATGATATATAAAACACAAAAAAGGGAGGCGAACCTCCCTTTGTAAAATACGTGTAGCTATTATTTAGTTACAATAATTTCAATAGTATCACGTTCCATGTGTTTCGCTGGCATTGAAGCAATCGGCACATTTTCCAAGCTTGAAACTTTAGAAAGGTACTTACTTACAGCGCGTACACGCTCTCTAAATTCTTTAGAAGAAGGCTTTGCACCACGTGCATAAAGCGCAACGGGCTTATCACTTGAAAGCGCTTCTATCACCTCACGTGAAGAAGTAAGCTGTTCACGACCTGGCCAAACCTTGCCAGACTCATAACTGATTGTCCAGATTGACACAGAACTCGCTTCATCATGGCTTGATGATTTATCATCTGCCAAGCTTGGCATGCCTGCAAACCCACCCAATGCTTTATTTGACGTAGCAGGGTTAGCCGTAGCACTGGCCACACCTAAAGAAGATGTAATGCGGTTGTCTTGATAAGATACAGGCTGGTATCCGCCACGCGCAGAAACAGGCACTTGATTGGCGTATGGACGCTGCACAGCTGGTAGTCTTTGCGGCTGAGCTTCATTTTGCTCATATGACATTGGCTGGAAACCGCCTTGCGTTGTTGGCTGGTTCATATCGTTTGACATCACACCGTTTGACATACGAGAAAGCTCATTACGTTCAATCAGCTGCATACGGCGGTCAAGGCGTAACATAGCACGCTCAACACGGCGCACGCGCTCAATAAGAGTGTTTACTTTATCTACGGTTTCATTGGTTTCAGGTCGCACATAAACAGGTGCTTGAACTTGTTGTTGCTGCTGTAGCTGTTGAGAAGACATGTGAACGGGTTGATTTTGTTGCCCTTGCTGACCGTAAGCAGCACTTTGAGGGTAATAACCAGAAGACGGCTGATGTCCAGGGGTATACATTGGCGTACAGCCAGCAACCGCTACAGAAACACAGATTATGCCTACAATTTTATTCATTTTAAATGTCCATTTTTATTTTTTACCTAAAAAACACTCAACTAAAAAGTTAAACGTAAATAAACATTACATTTTGAGTGGGTTAAAATCAAGCATTAAAAAACCGAGCACGTGATAGATAAGTTCAGCTGTTGCTAACATTATCTTTATTTTACAGATATAACGCCATTATTACTTTGCTTAAAAATAGCGCAATACCTTGTGGTAAAGACAACTATCGCACAACAATGCGGTTAAATAAGATTTTTAGTCTGTATAGGAAGCGGGCTAGATACGTGAAATAAAGAAATCACGCACTGTTGCAAAAATGATATTAAATACACGTCCAACACTACGTACAAACAACCAAATACCCATACCCACGAAGAAAATAGTTTTGTATGTATAGTCAATTGTGCCTTGAAAAATTGCGCTCGCCATATCAAGAAGCTTGCCCTCTTTAACTTTAGCCCAAAACGCCAGAACAGCCATAACCAACATGAACATCAAGAAGACTTTCAAGCTTGGCTCTATATAGTTAACATATATTTCTGCAAATTCTTTCATCTTTCCCCCTTAGAATGAATTAAGATTTATCATGAGCAAATGTATTATATTTTGACGCAATGTCAAGCCCTTGCTTATCAGGCATACGGAATCTTGGAAAATCGAGCTCTTTGTTATCATTATTAAAACTGAGCAATGGCACTTGAATTTTCACCACACTATTACGTCCAATATATAAGGCCTCACCGTCTTTTAAAGTCCTAAAGTCTTCAGGCCTCACAATCTTGTCATAAGCATAGCTAATTGACTTACCAAAACCACGGCCACGGCCACCTGCACGCAAAGCAGATGAATCATCATCTCCAGAGGCAAAGCTTAAAGACTCACTAAAGCTTTCACTCACGCTTTTCTGTAAAGACTCACCAGCAATCTGGCTCATAACCTCGCAGGATTCTGACTCCTGCAAAAGGAATGAAATTTTATTCCAAGTGTTACCAAAAATTTTCGCCGCAAAGTCATCGCTTAAGCCGCGGTCTTTGTCTTTAAGTGACGAATAAGTTTGGATAAATGGGAACAAACAAATATTACTCGAACGCGCTTGTTCAAACACAGGTGCTAAAGAAGACTGCGCATAAGACGAAAACTCATCCATTAAAATAAGGAATGTTGGCGAAGGCTTATAATCGTCGTTTTGAACCTGTCCAATCGCTGTGCGGATGTCAGATACCAAAAACTTAGCAAAATCGACTGCAATTTCACTTTTAGAAAGCATAGGCAACGAAACATAAACAAGTAGATTGTTTTTAATCGCATCATAAATATCAAGCTCGGGGCTATATTCATTTAAAACTTTACCCGCTTCGTTTACATAATAAGAATGCAAACGAGAAGCCAAGTCACCAAAGGTGTGCTGCATTTTTTTCTCGTTAATAATTTGCTGACCTGTACGTCTGTCAACTTCCATCATTTGATCGAGAAAAATTTTAAAATCGCGATATTCTTTTGTCTCTTTAGGGCCGTTTAACAACATCCAGCGCATCGCCGACTCATTCGACATTAAGACGTTTAAGTCACCAAAGTTAAAAGGCAAGCCAATCGCTGTCAACATCCCCGCAATGGCACGCATACCACGCGCCGCTTGCCCCCTAAAATAAGGGTCACCCTTACCGTCAAGTAATTGCATAATACGGCTGGTTATTTCGTCATTGTCTCCACGTAAAAGTGGGTTATATGTATTTGAGATAGATGAATCTGAAATGTTAATAATGCGCACATCTTGCCAACGGTCGTGTTGACGTGCCAAGTTTAAGAACTTTAAAATTTCCTCACGGTTCGCCTTACCATCAATATGGATAGCCCCACCACCGCTCATCATTTGCTGTTTTAAAATAAGGTTTAAAAAGTTGGACTTACCACCACCCGTGGCAGCAATACCCAAACAGTGACGGGTCATTAAATTAGAGCTAATGTTTAAGCTTTCAAAGTCGCTATCGCTCAATTTTTTGTCTCCCCATCCCATTGTAATATTTTAATAACCTTACCAAAATAGTATTCATCTGGCATACGGTTTCGTCTATGCTTTGTATCTTTTCTACGGGTTACCAAAAAGTGCACCCAAGCGTCCTTCGTGGCTAAAACACCCACCAAAGCACCGCCTAAAAATCCAATCAATGAATTACGCTCTAAATTAGCTGGGTCTGTCGTCCACGGCATAAGCACCCATGTCACCAAACCAATCACCAACATTGGACGCACAAGCCATAGCATGCGCTCACGCGCAATCTTTTGCCAGTCAAAAGCATTGTCTAATTGTTGTGACATTTAACGTCCCTCCATCAAGAAAGATTTTAATTTATCCATATCAACAACACCTTCAATTTTTTCCAAACCTTTACCTGCCCCACGGTCAATGAGAAGTGTTGGTGTACTTGTTACACCAAAAGCGCTTGCTTCGCCAGGTACGGCAGCGCGCCATGAGCAATCAATCTTGCCGTTAATATTTTCCTTTGTTCTAGTGCTTGGCGTCATATCCACACAAATAACATTTATGTGACTACCAAGCTCAGCAATTAATGACTTAAATCCCGCTTCAAACTTCTTACAAAACGGACATTCAGCACTAAAATAATAACTAATATCCACAGGCCCATTGGCATGACTTGTTAAACTACCCCCCGCAAAGGCTTGAGCTCCTGTTGTTATAGCTTGCGAACCACGCTCTGCTGTAAACGGTGAAGGTACAGGGTCATTTTGAGCAAACCCTAGTGTTGGCGCACCTTGATTGATATTACTTTTTGTAGCTATACCCGCATAGTCATTGCGCTGTGATGGTAAATTTCCACCAAAAGTATTAAAACTTTGAGGCAAAGCTGATCCATAGTCTGGAATTTCAGGCATCGGCTGATAGCCTGGCACCTGTTGTCCTTTCGATTCCATATCTTGCAAGATTGTTTGGGCTTGCCCCCATGCGGCTGTCAGTTTATGGTTACGCTCCATCAGCTCTTTATATTTTTTTGCCCATGTCAAAGCATTTTCAAGCGTAGGTTCTAAGTTAAACGCCACAAATTCACGTGGAGGCTTGTTATACGTTTCCATATATTCATCAATACGGGTATCTAAGGTTTCTTCTTCAATTTTGGCAGGTTCAGGCGCGTTTTTAACAACTTCCTTTTCTACCTCTTCCTCTTTAACCTCTTCAATCAAGGTTTCAGAAACAGCTGCAGCCCCACCTTGACATGAGGAATCACCCATCTGTTTATAACTTAAACAAGTTTGCTGTGCCATTGCAGGCGCAAAAGACGCAACCAGCAAAAACAAAACAAGCTGTATATATACTTTCATAAACAAAAGCCAAACCTTACTATTAAATAAACCCTTTAAAAGTATAAATAACTACGACACCCGCAGATTTCAAACTTAAAGAGAGTTTATTTTATAGCTAAATGCTCAAAATACCAAGGATGAATAAAAAGATCGGTTCTTTTTTATAACCAGCTGTGGTATCTATACATAACGTTATACAGAGGAAATTATTATGAGGATAAAATAATGTACATTCTTGGAAACCTTCTTATTGGATTAGCAACTGTGCTCAACAGTGTCTTGTTTATCCTCACAATTGTTATTATAGCTTCAGCCATTGTAAGCTGGGTTAATGCCGACCCATACAACCCTATTGTCCGCATTATCAACCAAATAACAACGCCTATTTACCGTAAAATTCGCCGTAAAATACCAACTGTCTTTGCAAATATGGACTTTACCCCTATTATTTTACTTCTTATTATTATGTTTATTCAAAGCGGTCTCATCCCATCAATTATGCAATTCGGCGCCCAACTAACCCACGGAGCTTAAACATGTCTAATAATACAAAAAAAATGCAGGCTGCCAATATAACAACCCTCGTTAGTGTGGTTGTGAATATATTTTTATGTCTTATTAAAACAATCGTTGGTTTTTTATCAGGATCTACCGTTCTTATTGCTGACGGTATACACTCTCTTGCTGACCTTATTACAGACATATTCACATATGCCATCCTCCGCATTTCAAATGCAGGCCCTGACGATGACCATCCATACGGACACGGCAAATTTGAAACATTTGGCACCATGTTTTTATCGCTCTTTTTAGCGGCGGTTGCCTTTAGTATTGGCTACGAAGCTATTCAAGCCATTAACAACCCAGAAGCAAGGCCAGAACTTAACTACATCGCCTTATGCGCAGCAGCTATTTCTATTTTAGGGAACGAAGGTCTTTATCATTTTTGCACATATAAAGGTAAACAGGTTAACTCCCCTATTATCTTAGCCAACGCATGGCACCACAGAACAGATAGTATGTCTTCTGTAGCCGCCCTTATAGGTATTGGCTTAAACATGATGGGCTTCCTTGTGGCCGACGCTTTAGCAGCCCTTTTTGTAACAGCATTTTTACTTAAAATTTCTTATAAAATTGGTCACGGTGCCTTTAACGAACTTGTCGACGCTTCTGTCGATGAAGAAACGCTCGAAAAAATCAAAAACTCTATATCCATGGTCAATGGTGTGATTGATTTTCACCAACTACGCGCACGCAGTATTGGCGGGCAAATTTTGATTGATGTCCATGCCGATGTACCATCTAACATCAGTGTAAGTGAAGGCCACGCCATTGCACACAGCATTGAAGACGCCTTACAGCGCGACATTGAGCATGTGGCAGACATTATTGTGCATATCGACCCATTTAAGGCGCTACAAGCCCCATTGCCCAGCGTGCTTTACCGTGAAACTTTAACACCTGCGCTGGAAAAAATTATCGAAAAACACATCCCAGGCGCTGTCATTCAAAGCCTATATTTACATGTACTTAAGGACGGTTTCAACGCCGATATCACCTTAAGGTATACAGAAGTAACGCTTGAGCAAATCAAATCCACTCAAAAGGAACTTGAAGGAGAGAAAACACCCCTTAAAAACATCTCTCTCAACATCCGTCATACCAACAATTAAAAAAGCGCCCTCGGGCGCCTTTTTAATAACGAAAGCTTTACGCTTAAGAAGCTTTTTCAGCGGGTTTTTTCTGTGCTTGCATAAACATTGCATGGAAATTAACTGGTGAAATAGCAGGGGCACGGTAACCCGCATCTGCAATCAACTGTGTTAAAATTTGACGTGCAAATGGGAATATTAAAGCCGCACCATCAATGCTAAGTAGAGGCGTTACCTGATCTTCTGGGAAGTTTTGCAAAACAAATACGCCCGCATATTCAACTTCAGCTAGGTAACATGTTGCACCTGCTTCATTTTTAGATTCAGCACGTAATTTAAGAGACACTTCATGGTGCCCTTGGTTACCCTCTAAGGCACGTACACCAATGCCTACGTCCATTTGCATTTTAAGCTTATCTGCTTCTTTGGCAAAAGGTGGCAACGGACATTCCAAAGAGATATCTTTTGCGAATTGACCAACAATATTAAAAGCCGCTGGTTTGTTTTCTTCTGTTTTTCCTGTTGCGTCTGTCATAGGACTCCTTATATAGTCAAATTGTTAATAGACAACTTTTTACCATAAAGGAAACAATAAAACCATGACACATTACGATTTATTTGTAATTGGCGCAGGCTCAGGTGGGCTTGCAGCTGCTAAAAACGCTGCAAAATATGGCAAAAAGGTTGCCATTGCTGAACATTCTAAGGTTGGCGGCACATGTGTCATTCGTGGCTGTGTTCCAAAAAAAATCATGTCTTATGCCAGCGGCATTGCCGAAAGTATCGTTGACGCAAAAGGCTATGGCTTCCACATACCAGAAGTTAAATTTGACTTTAAAGCTTTTGCAAACAAGCGTAATGCAGAAATAGACCGCTTGAACAACATACACATTTCACTCCTTGAAAAAGCAGGCGTTGAGCTTATTATGGGCAAGGCTAAGCTTAAAGATAAAAACACCGTCACAGTAAACGGTATCGACTATAGCGCAGACAACATCATCCTTGCCACAGGTGGTGTACCTACAAAATCAGATATTGAAGGAAGTGAATACATGATCACCTCTGACGGCATTTGGGATATACAAAACCTGCCTAAAAAAATGGTGATTTGGGGTGGTGGATACATCGCTCTAGAATTTGCCAGTATTTTTGCAGCTTTAGGGACAAAAGTAGATGTGATTATGCGACGTGCATACATATTACGTGGATTTGATATAGATATTAGAAAGCATCTTCAAAATGAAATGGAAAAACGCGGTATAACCTTCCATACAGACTGCACAGTTAAGCGTCTTCAAAAGGCAGAAAACGGTGAAATCGTCACCCAGCTCGATAATGGTGAAGAATTGACTTCTGATTACACACTTTGTGCACTTGGGCGCGCTGCCGCAACTCAAAACATTGGATTAGAATCAGCTAATACACCTTTAAACTCTAAGGGTGAGCTTGTTGTAAATGAGTACTTACAAACTTTGTATGACAATGTTTTTGCTATCGGTGATATGATCGGCCGTGTCAACTTAACACCCGTTGCAATCAAGCATGGACGCATGGTCACCAACAACCTTTTTGGCGGCAGCAACCAAACTGTTAATGACGTCTCGCCTAGCGCTGTTTTTACGGCTCCACCACTGGGGATAGTAGGGCTTAGCGAAGAGGATGCAGCCCAAGAATTTGGTGCTGACAATATCAGTGTATACAAAGAAGAGTTTCGCCCAATGTTACATGTTCTTTCAGAGCGCACAGAACGCACCTTTATGAAGATGGTCGTCAACAACAAAACCGATGTTGTTTTAGGCCTACACATGGCAGGTCGTGACGCCCCTGAAATTATTCAAGGATTCGCTGTGGCTGTTCGTGCAGGGCTTACAAAGGCACAGTTTGACGCAACCGTTGCCATTCACCCATCAAGCGCAGAAGAATTTGTTTTAATGAAGTAAACTTAAAAAAAAGCAACATAGCGCCATAGGTTAATAAACACAGCCTATGGCGCTTTTATTATTTTTAATCGCAATACAGCATTGCATACAATAAAATTCTATGGCATGATAGCGCCATAAACACCCCTCCTATTTCCGTTTCACATGAGGAAAACCTTATGAAAACTTATTCAATCGCACAACTTATGCGCCTTGTGAGTGAAAAGCAGTGGCCAAACCTACCTACCAATCTTCAAAGCATTGAAGCAGGGAAACAACTAACCTTTCATGACTATTATAACCTTATAGGCTTTAACTTAGACCTATTTCCTTTACTTCAAAATTGCTTGTGGGGTGAGACATTAAATGAAAAAATGGATATTTTTTCACGCATAATCATTCCAAAAATTGAAGCCACTTATGCCGATAACACAACATACAAATCAAGCATTATAAGTGTAATTGAACACTTGGAGTCAGGCCGTACAAAAGCCATTCCAAGCATTCATATTTCCCAAAAGGAATATTGTGGGGATATCTCCCTTGAATGCTTATGGTACAGTAAAGCACTAGACTGCCACACCCAAGGTGGCGGCCATAATATAATAAGCACACATGCCTATATACACCTAGACCTCCTCACAAACATTTACAAAAAGAACTGGGATAAAGTGCTAGCCTCTTTCGCTTTTTCTAAAAACCCTGAAACAGACCTACTTAATCACGTAGGAGGAGGTCAAAGCCCTATAGTAAGCAATACTGTCAAAACGTTTTTTAACCAATCAGAATTGCATGATGCATTTATAAAATCAGTTATAAATGGATAAATATCGAACAACATTAAAAGGCCTGCCACGCAGGTCTTTTTTTTGTGTTATACTCATAATCCTAATTTAAGAAAGGTTATCACATGCTGACTATTGGTACAAAAGCGCCCGCATTTTCACTCCCAAACCAAAACGGAGAAAGTGTTTCACTTGAACAGCTTAAAGGTAAATGGGTTGTTTTATATTTCTACCCTAAAGCCCTAACCCCTGGTTGCACCGTACAAGCCTGTGCCTTAGCTCAACACAAACAAGACCTAGACGCTTTAAACGCCGTAGCCGTTGGTGTTAGCGCCGACAGAGCCGCCCTTTTAAAAAGATTCGAAGAGAAAAAAGAGCTCAATTTCACCCTTCTTGGCGATGAAAGCGACAACAAGAACATGCTTAAATCGTATGAGGCATGGGGTCTTAAAAAGTTTATGGGGCGTGAATATGACGGTATTTACCGTATTACATACATCATAGACCCAAAAGGTGTGATTGCCCACACCATTGAAAAAGTCAAAACAAAGACACACCACGAAGACGTTATCGACTTCCTAAAAGCGCAAAAATAAGCTATATAAGCTACACAATATACCCATTATAGAATTTAAATTAAAGGAATACAGAGATGTCAAACCGCCCTTCAAAACGCAACAACAACGAAATGCGTGAAATTAGCGTTGAAACAGGCATAAATGACTATGCAGAAGGCTCATGCCTTATTTCATTTGGCGGCACAAAGGTACACTGCACAGCCTCTGTACAATATTCTGTACCACGCTGGATGAAGGCTCAAGGCGTTAAAGGCGGCTGGGTCACGGCTGAATATGGTATGTTACCACGCGCCACACACGACCGCATAGACCGCGAGGCCTCAAAAGGCAAACAATCTGGCCGTACCGTTGAAATTGCGCGCCTTATTGGACGTTCTTTACGCTCTGTTATCGACCTTAAAAAGCTAGGCCATCATACAATTTGGCTTGATTGTGACGTCATTCAAGCCGACGGTGGCACAAGAACAGCCTCTATCACGGGTGCTTATATCGCCTTAAACCTTGCCATTCAAAAACTGATAGCTGATGGCAAACTTAAAGAAAACCCACTACGTGAATATGTTGCAGCGATTAGCTGTGGTATCACTGAAAATGGCGCTGTGCTTGACATCGACTATATGGAAGATTCAAACGCTATCGCCGATGCCAACTATGTTATTACCGAAAGTGGTGGCTTAGTTGAAATTCAGGCAACTGCAGAAGAAACACCAATCACAGAAGCACAGTTCAACGAAATGATGACCCTTGCCAAAGCTGGTATTGCCGACCTTATCACCATGCAAAAACAAGCAACAGGGGAAAGCCTATAAATAAATAGCGCCTAAAGAGTAAAAAGTGTATTCTACGCCCGTTAAAAGGCAACACCGAACCATTTTTGACCTCCCACCCTTCATCAAGGACTTTGATATGAAAAAACTTATTGTTGCAAGTCACAATAAAAAGAAAGTGGCTGAGCTTATAACCATTTTAACCCCTTTAGGGGTAGAATTGATAGACGCAGATAGCGCAAACTTACCTGACGTTGAAGAAACTGAAGCCACATTTCACGGCAATGCCAGATTAAAAGTAGAAAGCGCTTTTAAAGAAAGCGGACTTCCCTGCATAGCAGATGACTCAGGCTTTTGTGTCGACGCCTTAAAGGGTTCACCAGGGGTTTATTCTGCCCGTTACGAAGGTGGCTATAGCCGTGTACTTAAAGAAATTGCAGATAAACAAGGCAAGGAACGATCTGCCCACTTTATTTGCGTCATTGCCTACAAAGACTGTACCGATAACATCCACTACTTTGAAGGTAAAATTGAGGGGCTTATTCCGCAAGAACCGCATGGTGACGGAGGTTTTGGCTACGATCCCATCTTTATAGCAAATGGACAAACTCAAACCTTTGCACAAATGGACCCTACCCTTAAAAACACGATGAGCGCACGCTCCATTGCCCTTGAAAAACTTGTAAAATACTTACAATCCTCCATCTAAAGCACCCACAGGTGCACCAACATTAGAGGCAAAACCTTATGAATAACGCCCAGCGCGCACTTCACCTACTACCACAAGCTGTCAGTAATATGATTGACCAACTTAAAGGTTACCATATAGACCTTTCCACTCTCATGCTAGACCACGCCTGCTGGCGCTGCAACAGCACGCAAGAATATGAAGAAATGTGTCACGAGCTTTATGAATTTGCTGATATCTTAGCAAAAGATACCATCATAAGTAATAGACGCATCACAACCTTTAAATTACTGACCCCTATCGTTATTGACGATATCTATACCATTGATGTCATTGAAATACCTGACATCAAAGTAAGCTCAACTTATAACTCGGGCTGGGAACATATTGAATTTACAGCTCAAAATCTAGCTGAATTTGTTAAAAAGCATCAAAACCTCCCATTTAAACTTAAAGGTTTAAAATCTAAACACCACCCCTGTGTAACACTACCTTTAAAACAAAATCAAAACGTTAAGTTCAACATGTGCTCTCTACAGAATCAGATCACTAAAGAACAAGAAAATTAACCATCGCACAATAAAAATGGAGAGCTTATGCTCTCCATTTTTCGTTAATTCCCCTTTAAAACAGCAACATTTGCAGTGTCTAAAAGTGAAGGTAGTCCAAAATAACTGGCCATTATAATAGCCATCACAAAGGCAATATAAGTAAATACAATAGTTTTTTTACTGGTTAAAACCTCCAAAAAGGTAATATCTCTTATTTTAACGCTACGTGAAATACCATTAAAGCTTTGAATTTTGTCATAACGCCCATGCGTACACCATGACTTTAGCACTTCGGCACGCAAGCGTGTTTCAAAACGGCTTTTATACTTATTTAAAGCACCTAATCCATTATTTATAATGAAAGAAACACCAGCAAAGGCTATAAAAACCTGTATCGATTTCAAGGCTGACATCGCCACAAAAGTGTAAACCGTAATGGTTAAAGCCTGTTTAATAAGGTCTTGTGCTTGCTGTAAATCACTCACACGTGCCTTGTTGTGCTCTTCCACAATTTGAAGCATGGTCAAATTAAGACGACTCTTCTCATCTTCTGTTAATTCTGGGTATGTAACAGCGTTTAAAACAATGTCTGCAGCTGCATTTTCAGATGTGCCCATAATAGGCCTCCATTAAAAGGTAGGGTAGCTAGATATTTATGTATACCAAATCGTAATGTTTACTTGCTTAAATTACAAGCCCTGTTATAGTCCCCACATGAAAAAATCACTCTCTATATACGTTCACTGGCCTTGGTGCAAAAGTAAGTGCCCTTACTGTGACTTTAACTCGCATGTGGCTGAAAATGCGCCACAAGAAGCTTATGTACGCGCTATTTTAACTGACTTAGATAACCAAATAAACCTAACAGGTGACAGAAATATTTCTAGCATATTTTTTGGAGGCGGCACACCTTCACTTATGAAGCCAGCCTATATAGAAACTATTTTAAACAAAATATCCCAACTGTATACAGTAAGCGAAGCAACTGAAATTACAATAGAAGCCAATCCAACCTCCTCAGAATTAAGTAAATTTCAAGACTTTAAAGCAGCAGGTATTAACAGATTAAGCGTTGGCGTACAGTCTTTCAATAAGGATGATTTGGCTTTTTTAGGGCGCGAACACAACGACAAAGAAGCCAGAGAGACAGTTGAGCACGCCCTTAAAACGTTTAACAATGTCAGTTTTGATATGATATTTGGATTGCCAAATCAATCACTCGATTCATGGAGTGAACAATTAAAGTATGCAATCAATATTGGCACACAGCATTTAAGTGCCTATCAATTAACAATCGAGCAAAATACTGTTTTTTATGCACAGGTCAAAAAAAACAAATGGCAACCTATGCACGATGACCTTCAAGCAGATTTTTACGAATTAACGCGAGAGACACTCACTTCGCATAATTATAAGCATTATGAAATATCAAATTTCGCTAAAGATGGTTACATGTGCATGCATAACTATAATATATGGCAATACGGTGACTATATTGGTGTTGGCGCAGGGGCACATGGGCGCCTTCAAACCACTGAAAACAAACGAATTACCACCCAAAATTACAAGATGCCTAACAAGTACATCGAGTCCGTGGAACACGTGGAACATGGTTTTTTTGTAAATGAACCCATTTCAGATACAACAGCACGACAAGAAATGATCCTCATGGGGCTTCGTACACAAAAAGGGGTCAGCAAACACTTACTTGATGGTAATTTTACATCTCGTCAAGCCCTTGAGGAACTTTTATTACTAGGTATGTTGTATGAATATCGTGGCAATATAGCACTTACAGACAGCGGTCAGCTACTCTTAGACAGCATTTTAGAAAGATTAATTTTAGATTAAGGTGATATAGCGCATAGTATCGCTCAACTCTTAATACTATGTATGGTATAGCTTGCTATAAAATACACGCCGCATCATACACCTATGAAAATTACACTTACTTATTTTTATTATAAAATACAAAGGTTTAAATATAAAATAATCATGTAAGTATGTACTTACAATTATATAAAATATTGGTCAGTTCTTATTTACAGTGCAGTACCATACCATCATACATATAACGAACATGCAACCATCACACCTTTCGTTGCATTTGCAGCAATACCACACAAATGACCAGATACCAAACTGTATAGCTGTATTTTACATGTATCATTAATACTACATCGCAAGTAAATATATCAATAATTTTATCTTTTCTAGACCTTTTGTACTTTTTAGCACAAAGCAGTCAACCACTGTTTTCATTACACCAAATAGTTAAATAAAGGTATAATTGTGAAAATTGTATGAAATGGGCACTTTTGCCTCCTGACTAAAAATAAAATATTGGCACAATGTCCTTTATATTTTAATCCTACTTGAGACGCGGATTAACTTGAAACCAATTCAATTTTAGGTAAATTACTGCATAAAATCAAGTATCTAAACTATAAAGTTAAATGTTATATGATATGATATTACGATCATAGCACCTCTAATTTTATAAAATACACATACCAGCTACACCCGCATTATTTCTTCTATAACGACGTTAGCGTACAGACGCTACATTCTAGCTGCACACGTGAGTGAATCAGCACACTTGACCACAAAAACCCTAATCACCTCTCTATTGCCCCGCATAAAGGCTTACACACGCACTACATACACTCTAAAATATGAGCTGAGCACGACTCGCAAACAACACATCTTAAAGCGTGCTAAGTAGCCCTATTTAATCATCATTTTAAAATCTATAAACCTTACTTAACCATCCCACAGCCCTATAAACCCATTTAAAAAGGGCCCGAAGACCCTTTATACACTTAAAAAAAAATCAGGTTTTTGCTTATTCAAACACCTGCTCTTCAGAATCAACTTTCGGCTGCATAAAAGGCAGGCGTTGTAAAAAAGGAACCTCTTCAACCAACGGCTCACCCTTGTAAAGGCTGATATAACTATGCACCTGAACAACACCCTTTGTTGTGCGCGCAAGGTGCCTCACAGCTTCCCTTTCAGCCATATCAGATGCTAAACCAAAGATATAAGCATGCCCATTCACCACAAGGACTTGATAGTTTGTTGAGTGAATCCCCTCCTCTGTGAACATAAACGACTTAAGCTGTGTTACTATCCACGCATCTTTAGAAAAGGTTGTCGCTGGATAAATACCGTCTGTAAATAGTTGGTTATAAACACTTTTCACGCCTTTCACACTGCGCACAATACCCTCTACCTCTGCGGCAGATTTTGGAGATTCAACGACACCTGTTAAAAGCACATTGCCTTTTAATACAGAAACTTCAACCTGTGTTAAATACTTATAATATGTACCTGTAAGTTTATCTTTAATATAAGTTTTAATATTGATATCACTCACAGCCTCTTTCGCACCGCGCTCCTGCTGCCCCATGTAACCCACAGCCGCTGCGCCACCAAGTATAACTGGCAAACAGCCGCTTAGAAAAAGTGAAGTTGATAAAACAAAAGTTAAAATAGCCTTGTGCATAAGTGCCCCCAATATAGATATTTATTTAAATCACCCCTCATGTTGTAACGAATTCAAGGCCACATTTAAAGTTAAAATGCATTTTTTATATGTTCTATAAAGGGAGGGCTGGGGTATATTAGCACCAAATCCACTCTCGCTTCTAAATAAGGGTAATGAGACGACAGCATTTTTAACTTACGTAACAAACGTTTTTGTTGCCCAGGTTGAACAGCCCAATGCCCTTTTTCCTTGCTCTGACGCCACTTTACCTCAACCAACACGGCGCTTTTACCGCGAATTGCAATAATATCAGCTTCAACCCTGCCTTTTTTATCGTTCATTAAAATAGGCCTATAACCTTTCGTTATAAGCATTATCAAAGCGAGATATTCGCCCACCTTGCCCTTTATTTGAGATTTTTTTAACATTTACTGTTTACACCCCTATCTTCCATAGGATACTTTCTTTAAGAATGGTTTATTTATAAGGAAATATCATGCGTTTAGAAAGCATTAAATACACTGCCTTGTCAATGGTATTGATAAGCTTAAGCACTCACAGCTATGCACAAGAGCTAGAGCAACCACAAGGCATTAACTTGCAACGTGAATACGGCGTTCTGTTTAATACAGATCAGGCAGACACATTTGACGTATCCCTTTCACAAATGGTTGATATTTCACAAACAGAAATACCTCTCACAATTCAAGAACATAAAGAACGTGCATCATTTGCATTAAAAAACGGTTTAAACCAAACAGCACTTCACCACCTAGAAGCTATAGAATTGGATGAAAATGAATATATATATAGCCAATATGGCAAGGCCCTGGCACTTTCCAACCTTGGTGAGTTTGAACAAAGCCTAGACATTTTAGAAGATATCGCAATAGAAAAAGGCTCATTCCAAGAACCTGCAAAAGAATTTAGCGATAAACTTAAATTAACATTAGCTGAGCAAGAATTTAACAAAAAACATTTTGCCAGCGCTGAACAATGGCTTGAAAAATACACGTACCTAAACAGCTCACGCCAAGACAACAGCCATATAGAACGTTTACGCCAGAAGATAAGCAGTCAAAACCTTTCAAGCTCAGGATTTAAGCCAAACACAGCCAATTTACCATTAAAAATAGCCTTTTTAGTGCCGTTAACAGGCATCAACCAAGAAATGGGGCAACAATTACTGGCCGCTGCCCAATTAGCATTATTTAACAACCCAAACCCTAATATTTTGTTGTACCCGCAAGATACTCAAAGCACAGAAACTGGTGCCATTCGAGCGGCACAAAAAGCGATTGGTGACCGCGCAGATATTATTTTAGGCCCCCTCACCTCTGAAAATACCAAGGCCATTATGCAGTATACAACTTCATCATCTATCCCTGTTATTAGCTTTTCTTCTAACACTGATATCGCAACCCGCTATTCAACAACCCTTGGCTATGCGCCAGAAGAACAAGCAACTATAATGGCTAAGTATGCAGCAGATAACGGTATTAAATCTGTCGCCATACTGGCACCTAACACGTCATATGGCATCCGTATGAGCGAAGCCTTTCAAACGGCTATTGCAACATATGATATATCTTTAAGTGACGTTGCTTTATTCGATGAAACATCGCCAGACCAAACAAAAGAGCTTAAACAGCTTGCAAAAGTAGCGCAGTCTCAAAAACTACTCGATGAAGAATTTAGCGCACTTCAAGCTGAATATAAACTTGTAGGAGATGCAATGGAAGATGCCGCCCTTGAGCGCTTAGAAGAGTTAAAAACAGCTTCAGCTCAGCCCATTGTTGATTTTGACGCTCTTTATTTACCTGTAAACGCTAACATACTTCCACTCGTGGCTTCACAACTTGCTTATTATAATATGGACGCTGAAAACATTACATTGCTCGGTACGGCACAATGGCAAACCCCATCTATCCACAACAACCGAGCTGAATATATCCGTGGCGCCTTTTTCCCAGCACCACCACGCCAAAGCTTACAAAATGCTTACAACGCCATCGAAACGACATATAACACCACACCACTTCCTTTAACTATCCTTGCTTACGATGGCATTACCTTATTGAGCGATCTTTATGAAGAAAGCCAAGGAAATCCAAGATTTATTGCAGACCTTTTATACAAACCTGAGGGTTACAAATTACATGGTGGCACAGTACGCTTTAACAAGGATGGCACACCAAGCCGCCTCTATAGTGTCTATGAAGTGCGCAGCAATAGCTCTGTTGAACGCATTGCAGCGCCACAGCAATTCCCCCCTACATTACCAGAAGATATTGATGTACGCGAACGCAGTGGTATCAAAAGATTCTTCAACCCTTGGGGGTTTTAAAAGCATTGCAAACATCTTTTGTATACAAGTGAGCGTCGGTTTAATATAAACCATTCGCCTTATCGCATAAAAAAGACACCTTTTAGGTGTCTTTTTCTTATGTAGTTCCTCTTCTATTCGCCGTCTATTCACCCTATAAAGGAGTTATATCTAAAATGATAGCGCTAAAATCCCTCTCGCAATAACCAAGTCACTTTCTGCCCCGCCTTGACGTGATTCTAACTGTAAATCACACAAACGGTTTAAAGACGCTTGTAGGCGCTTTTTAGGGTATCCTTGAATTTGCTGACCAAATTCTCGCTTTCCAAAGAACACAGGCGGTTTTAAAGACATCATCGCACGGTCGACACTTTCGCCCTGCTCTACAATTTCCTTCGCTTGCAACAAGCGACGCATATGGCGGATAACAAGGGCTAATACCATATTACCGTCTTGACCTTCTTCTTTTAAATAGTTTAAGTATTCATCTGCTTTTTGGCGGTCTCTCAAACCAATGGCATCGCACAACTTAAATGCATTAACCGAAGGTGCAGCCGATATTGTCTCCAAGCAATCAGCCAGAGTAACAGATTCCCCATTCCCCATATATATGCTTAGTTTTTCGAGCTCGCTGAGTGTTACAGCCCTGTCATTTCCTAAATTTTCACTTAAAAATGCCAACGCATCTGGTGTAATTTTTTTACCAGCCTTTTGGAAGTATTCTGTAACAACCCCCCTTACCCCTTGAGATGTATCGACATAACAACGCACTCCAATCGCTTGATTATGCTTTTCTAAATGCTTAATCATTGCCTGCTTTGGTTCACAACCAGGTGCCGCAAACACAACAGTCACCCCTTCTTGAAGTACATCTAAAACATCAACAATCGCCGTCGACACCTTTTGCATTGCCTGTGTAGGTAAGTCCTTACTTACACCTTCTAAGTATATCAACTTATTACTAAAACCAAAGGAAACTGTGTTGACGCTATCATGAAGTGCGGATGGGTTTTCTAAAATATCTTCAACACGAATACGGTCTACAGCAAAAGGATCATTAAGGTCTGGTGCTATTGATAAAGCAATTTTCTTGGCCAAATCTTTTGCAAGCCCTGCGTCCTCACCGTAAACACAAACAAGCCCTTTCCAATCGGGGTTGTTTTGCTTTAACGCAGATTCAATTTGTTTTATTGACCACTTCATGGCTCACCTTTATTTTTGTGTATACATAAAGTAGTTTACTTGATGGATAACTTCCTCCGCTAAAGAAATAGCAGCACTTTTACGTGCTCTATCTTTACCAGAATCTGTACCAAAAGGAGATGTTTCTACATTATATGGAGCTTCGGCGCTGAGAGATCTTTCAAATACTTTTTCACCTGCCGTGTTATAAAGTGTCAACTCAGCTTGTAAAACGATCTCTAAACGGTCTTCTGTAGCGTCACGAAGGACAGCAAGTGTGTTCTTTGTTTCTTCAATGGTTATATCAAGCTTATAAGCAGAGTCTTCACCTGCAATAAACACCTGTGACAAACGCTTGTTTGTAAGCTGAGCAACGCGTCGCTCACCAGCTGAACGAATAATATCAACCATACGCACTTCACGCACCTGCACTGACTCAACCAATTCTTTTGTTTGCTTATAAACAGGGCTATAACCACAAGCACATAAACTTAAAACAACAATTAAAGATATTATTTTTTTCATCAATTTATCCTACTACAATATTTACTAAACGCTTTGGCACAACGATACATTTACGTACAGTCAATCCCTCTAAGTGTTCTTGAACAGCTGCCAAAGCAAGTTTCTCTGCATCTTCATTGGCAATATCAGCAGGAACGGTTAAACGCTCTTTAAGCTTACCATTCATTTGCACAACAAGTGTTATCTCACTTTCTACAACAGCCTTTTCATCCACATCAAGCCATGCTGTTTCAGTTAAAGGAATATCATGCCCAAGCATACTCCAAAGCTCTTCAGTGATATGCGGTACAATTGGGTTTAACAAACGTACACAAGCTTCCACACCTTCACGGTAAATCACTTTTTGCATGTCATTTTTAATGTCATAAGATGACAACTTGTTTGAAAGTTCCATCACCGCAGAAATCATTGTATTAAATTGGAATTTCTCAACGTCTTTTGTCACTTTTGCAATGGCTTGGTGAATTTGACGTTTCATCTCAATATCAGCCTTATCCTGCAAATGACTTACCGCAATAACACCACTATTACAAACCGCCAACTTCGATGCGTCAACTAAGTTCCATAAACGCCCGAGGAAGCGCCATGCGCCCTCTACAGCGTTATCTGACCATTCAAGGTCACGTTCTGCTGGTGCTTGGAACATAATGAACAGACGGGCTGTATCCACACCGTACTTATCAATCAATGTAATAGGCTCAACAACGTTGTTTTTAGATTTAGACATCTTTTCCATACGATTCACTTTCACAGGCTTACCTTGGTATGACACATTGTCACCATCTATATCTACTTCACTTGGATACAAATACTTACCTTCAGCTGTTTGATAAGAATTATGTAAAACCATGCCTTGTGTTAATAGTGCTTTAAAAGGCTCATCGACTGTTACATAGCCTAAGTCGCGCATTACCTTATGAATAAACCTTGAATACAGTAAGTGTAAAATAGCGTGCTCTACACCACCAATATACTGATCGACACCACCATTCATCCAATATTCAGCAGCTTCTTTGTCCACAACTTCTGATGAATGAGGACTGCAATAACGTAAAAAATACCATGAAGAGTCCATAAATGTATCCATTGTATCTGTAATACGCTCCGCCTTTTCACCACAAGTTGGGCAAGCGCAGTGCTTCCATGTTGGGTGATGCTCTAAAGGATTACCTGGTTTATCAGCGTCAAAGGTAACATCTTCTGGCAAAGTTATCGGTAAATTTTCTTTCTTTTCTGCCACTGTGCCACAGTGTACACATTTAACAAATGGAATAGGGCAACCCCAATAACGCTGACGAGAAATACCCCAGTCACGTAGGCGGAAGTTAACAGTACGCTCGCCTTTTGAGAGCGATTCCATTTTATCAATCACAGCAGATTTAGCAACGTCACTTTCTAAACCGTCAAAATCGCCTGAATGAATCAGCGATCCCGCACCTGTATAAGCGCCTTCTTCAGAGTTTCCACCTGAAATAACCGTTTTAATATCGATACCATACTTCACAGCAAAGTCATAATCACGTTCATCGTGCGCTGGTACAGCCATAACCGCACCTGTGCCGTAGCCCATCAACACAAAATTAGCAATGTAAATTGGCACTTCTTCACCTGTGAAAGGGTGTACAGCTGTGTAAGGTGTTTTATAACCTTTCTTTTCAGCCTTCTCAATCGCTTCTTGAGATGTTCCTATAGACTGACAGTCATCGATAAACACTTTTGCTTTAGAATCGCTCTGAGCGAGTTTTGTGGCAAGAGGATGTTCTGGCGCAATTGAGCAAAACGTCACACCCATAATTGTATCCGGCCTTGTTGTATACACATCAAGCATTTCACCAGCATCTGCGCCTTTAACATCAAAAGAAAAAGATAAACCTTCAGAGCGCCCAATCCAATTTTCTTGCATTGTGCGTACACGTTCTGGCCACTCATCTAACTTTGAAAGGTCACCGAGCAACTCATCAGCGTATTTTGTAATCGCCATAAACCACTGTGTCATAGAACGACGCTCAACAGGCGCACCACTACGCCAACCCTTACCATCAACAACCTGTTCGTTTGCAAGAACCGTATTGTCAACTGGATCCCAATTCACCAAAGATTCTTTTTGATAGATAAGACCTTTATTAAACATGTCAATAAACAGGCTTTGCTGCTGTCCGTAATAGTCTTGCTTACATGTCGCAAGCTCTCTATCCCAGTCATATGCAAAACCAGCCTTCTTTAATCCATCACGCATGGCTGCAATGTTATTTTCTGTCCACGTTTTAGGGTGCGAATTGTTTTGCATCGCCGCATTTTCAGCTGGCATACCAAACGAATCCCACCCCATTGGGTGAAGCACGTTAAAACCCTTAGCCTTTTTAAAGCGCGCAATGACATCTCCAAGCGTGTAATTACGCATATGACCCATATGCAATTTGCCCGAAGGGTAAGGGAACATTTCAAGAACATAATACTTAGGCTTTGAGGTATCTACATCTGTTTTAAAAGACTGTTTACTGTCCCAGGCGCCTTGCCATTTCTCTTCAACTTCAAAAGGGTTGTAACGTGTTGTCATAATTTGCTGTAAACCTTATTAATTATTTGCTCGCTTGGACTTTAATTTTCATGGCACGTGCGCTTGTTAGAATTGTTTCTTCTAACTGAGCAGCTGTTGCCTTATCTGCTGGAACGTCAACCCACTCAGAGCCTTTTTTAACCTGCTTAAACACAGAAACCTTTAAGTTTTGTGCAACAAAAGATTGACCAAGAACCAATACGTTCACTTTAACGCGCTCACCTTGCTTGTTTGGGTTTGCATACCAGTCTGTAATAATTACACCGTCCTGCGCGCTTGCAGAAGCCAATGGCATAAACGAAACGCTATCTAAAGAGGCGCGCCACAAATAAACATTCACAGGAAGCGCTTGTGCAGCTGTTGCACCACTTTTACCATCATTGCCAAATGCATCTAGCAAGTTACCCGATTTACCAGAAAAAAGACCTTCACCTTTATAAGCATCGTGTGGTGTTGGGTTTACCTCAGCTCTTTCAATGGTTGCGCCGCAGCCTGTTAATGAAACAGCTAATACAGCAGCCATAACGTTTTTTGTGATTTGTTTTTTCATATTGAGATACCTGTTTATCATTATTAATTTGAATTAGAAACGGCATTCTAACCGCTTATACAACATTTGTTAACAAAAAAAAGAGCCCGCTTAAAGCGGGCCCTTTTGTAATATCTAAATCAGACTTAGAACTTAACGCGTAAGTTAGCCATGATTAGGTCGATATCGTCGTAAGATACAGCTGTGTTATCATCAACCGCTAGTGAACGGTAAGCACCTGCTAGAGATACACCGTGTCCTAGGTTGTACTGACCACCGAATCCGTAAGCTTTACCTTCACGCTTGTTTGAAGCGTCAGAGTCGAACTTAGCGTAATCAGCTGCAACTTCGAATGCGTCCCAAGCGTAACCAGCTTTAACGTATACAGAAGAAGCTTCCGCACCTGATTCGTTGCCTTCTTTACCGTAAGCAACAGTACCAGCTAGACCAGAATCGTGCTTAACAGTTACAGAACCAGCCAATAAAGATTCACTGTTACCTGCAGATGCATTGTTCATCATTTCGTAACCTAGACCAGCTTTAACAGCGAAAGCGTCGTACTTACCTGAGTAACGTACAGCAGTTTGAATGTCACCACCTTCTGATGTAGATGCTTGACCTTGGAAACCAGCAATAACTGGTGAGTGGTAAGCAATAGCATCGCCACGGCCACCATCAAAGTTTTTGAATACATCAGAAACTTTAACGCCTGAAGAGGCTTTAGTTGCAGCGTTAACAAAATTAGTCGCACCACCGAAGTCAGTGATATCTGAACCAAGAATGTCAGAAACACCAGCCATATCAATTTCAGCAATACCGTCTGTAGCTGTAGATGTGTGACCTACGTGTACAGCACCGAATGCACCAGCTAAACCAACACGAGCGTGACGCTCTGTAAGTGTAGAAGCTGATGAAGAAACGGCTTGTAAGTCACCGTTTGAAGCGTTACCGTTTAGTTCGTATTCAACCAACACAGAAGCTGTAAGACCGTTGTCTAGAGCTTGTTCGCCTTTAAGACCAACACGTGTTGAAGACTTATCGTTATCACTGAATGTAACTTCGCTGTTTGTACCGTTGTCAGCTGAAATTACTGTTTTGTTTACTTGACCGTAGAGCTCAACGTCTACAGCTTTAGCATCTACAGCGAAACCAGCAGCTACAAGAGCACCAGTTGCCATAAGAAGTGTTTTTTTCATTATATTATCTCTCCTAAGGAGTTATTGTTCTCTCTAACAATTCGAATCTTGAGCGAGTCGAATCTCTCACGCTGTAAACCTTATGCTCCCAACATAGCCTAGGTCAAATAAAAAACAAAAAATATACACCTTACATTGTATGGTGTGTGTTTTTTATACAACCTCAAATTATTTGATATATACCGTTGTTTTACAATGATAATTACATTAAAGTGCTTAATAAATTGTCACATCTATACAACAGTAAAACAACAGCGAGAAAAATATATAATGTATACTATTCAACAACTTATAGCGAAATCAAGAGAAAATAGCATTATATTGATTGCTGCTAGCAAAAAACAAAGCCCACAGAAAATAATAGCCGCAAAAAATGCTGGAATACTACATTTTGGTGAAAATTACATACAAGAGGCAATTGATAAAATTGACGCATTTTCTGGATGTAACTTACACTTTATAGGCCACTTACAAACAAACAAAGCACATGAAGCTGTTAAATATTTTGATACCATACACAGTGTCGATCGTCTAAAACTTGCAAAATCACTCGAAAAAGAATGTATCAAGCAGGGTAGGGCACAACTCAATGTCTTTATACAAGTGAACCAAGGACTCGAGCCAACCAAGGCCGGCTGTAAAACATCCGAGCTACCAGACCTTCTAAAAGAGATAAGGAGCTTGTGCCCACATATTAACGTTATAGGGCTTATGACCATACCACCAAAAGATAAAAGCGCGACTGTATACTTTAAAGAACTTTCAGAGATTGCTAAAAGGGAAGGGCTTACATGCACATCCATGGGTATGAGCGATGATTATATAAAAGCCATAGAAAATGGCGCCACCCACATTAGAGTAGGGAGCGCCATTTTCGGTACAAGATAAGAGATTTTAAATAATAGAATTGGTCAAAACTATTATCTAGGCACCTAAAACTTTCAACAAATTGGTCATTTCGTCTTCGCTTTTAAATGCAATAGTCATTGAACCTACACCTTCCTTTTGTTTCAAAGTAACAGGCAGTTTCAATAATTGAGCCACTCGGGTCTCAATTTCACGTGTTGCAAAGTCAGTCGTACGACCTTCCTTGCGCTTACCATCACCGCCTTCAGTGTGCTTGCGAACAAGCGCCTCTGTTTCACGGACTGATAATCCTTTTTTGATCACTTGCTTTGTAATACGCAACTGCAAGCTTTCATCTTCGTTCAAACCAAGAAGTGCACGTGCATGCCCCATAGAAATATCCTTAGACATCACATAAGACTTCACCTTTTCTGGCAATGAAAGAAGGCGCATTAAATTTGTAATATGGCTACGGCTTTTTCCGGTAACACGTGCCATCTCCTCATGCGTGTAATTAAACTCGTTTACCAAACGCAAATAACCATCTGCTTCGTCGATTGAGTTTAAATCGTCACGCTGTACGTTTTCCACAATCGCAATCTCAAGCGCTTTGCCATCAGCAAGCTCACGTACAACCACAGGCACTTCTGTAAGCCCTGCCATTTGAGATGCGCGCCAGCGACGTTCACCCGCAATAATTTCATAAGTACCATTTGGCATAGGCCTTACTAGCAACGGCTGAATAATACCTTGAGAGCGGATAGACTGTGCCAGACTATTTAAAGCTTCATCATCAAACTCTCTACGAGGTTGAACCGAAGAGGGTACCAGCAACCTAACAGGCAATGTAGCCTCTGCTGGAGTTGTCCCTCCCTGTGAAACAGCACCTGATGCCGCATCGTCCAACAATGCGCCTAAACCTTTTCCTAGAGTGTTTGACATTATGCAGCTACCCCTACATTCACAGATTGAGTTTTAGCATCATGACGAATCATCTCAGCTGCAAGTTTCATATAAGCTTGTGCACCTGCACACTTAAAGTCATGCAGCAATGCTGGAAGACCGAAAGAAGAAGCTTCAGACAAACGTACGTTGCGCGGAATCATTGTTTGGTAAACTTTATCACCTAAGTGACGACGCACATCCGCTTCAACAACTGAAGAAAGTTTATTACGTGCATCAAACATTGTTAAAAGCACACCTGAAAGTTTTAGAGATGGATTTAGATTCTTTTTAACAAGATCGATTGTTTGGAAAAGTTGTGACAAACCTTCCATTGCGAAAAATTCACACTGCAAAGGAACCATAACATCTGTTGAAACTGTTAAAGCGTTTAAAGTAAGCAAGCCTAAAGAAGGCGGGCAATCAATAAACACGTAATCATAACCATCAACTTTACCTTCAAGCGCTTCACTTAAACGGCGCTCTCTAGCCATAACAGGAACAAGCTCAACTTCTGCACCACTTAAATGTATTGTGGACGGCACAACCTCTAAATTTGGCACCATTGTTTTATGTACCACTTCTTCAAGAGGGGCATCATGCATCAAAAGTGAGTAGCTGTTTTTTTTCGTGTTCAGTTTCTCTATACCAAAACCAGTTGATGTATTTCCTTGAGGATCAAAATCGATCACTAAAACTTTTTTTCCACTTGCAGCTAATCCTGTTGCAAGGTTTAGGGCTGTAGTTGTCTTACCAACGCCACCCTTCTGATTTGACAGTGCTATAATCTTTACCATTTTCTCATCTTCTTTTTATGTTTCACGTGGAACTTGTTTAATGACCAATATTTTTCCACCTGCATAAGTTATACTATCTTTTTCTTCGACTGTCATGTCTTTAATTAACTTTGTGTTATTTTTTTCAGCACCAACACCGACACCTTTTAGAAGTACATATCTTCCCGAGTTGCTAAGTAAAGCATTGCCAGCCTTTAAAATATTATCAAGCTCAGAAAATGCACGCGAAGTTATCACAGAATACGGGTTAGATTTTTTGTCTAACTTATAAACGTCCTCTTGCAGAGGCATAAAACGATCACCCAATTTTAACTGCCTCTTTACTTCACTCATAAACTGGATCTTTTTTCCTACCCTTTCACAAGCATGTACTTTTGCACCTGTTAAAATTGCAATAACAATTGCAGGTAGTCCTGCACCCGCTCCAATATCAAGTACAAAGTCATCGTCTTTTATAAGAGGTACTATTTGAGCGCAGTCTAAAATGTGCCGACTATATATATACGGAACTGTATCAGGTCCGATAAGGTTAAATTTCTTTTGCCATTTTTCCAAAAGAAAAGCGTATGTATCTATACGCTCTAATTTTTCCGTAGAAAGGTTAATACCCAGTCCTACGCATTTATCTATAAATAATTGTCGATCAGTCATTTACTCTTCTTTCTGAATAATTTTTCTTGATATGGATATAGAGCGACGTAAGTGCTGATGGTGTTACCCCACTAATACGACCTGCTGCGCCAAGCGTAGCCGGCGCAAAAGTCTCAAGCTTATGACGCACCTCAGTTGAAAGGCTTTTAATCTCATTATAATCAAAGTCCGTAGGTATCTCGAAAGACTCTTCACGGCGAAGCACTTCCGCATCCTCTCTCTGTCTAGAGATATAGCCATCATATTGCGCTTCAATCTCAACCTGCTCACAGGCATCATCGCGCAAAGCTTTCAACTCATCATAGTATTCAAGAGCCATATCAAGTGTAATTTGCGGGCGCTTTATGACATCAAACAGAGATACTGTCTCTCGGTATGAACCAACCAACTCCTTAACCTTCGCACCAAAAGGTGATGACGTCTTAACCTTTAAGGAACGGATCACAGACTCAGCTTCAACCACAGCCTCAAGCTTCGCCTTAAATGCTACTTGCCTTTGCTCGCCCACACAGCCAAGGTCTATACCTTTTTGTGTAAGGCGCATATCGGCGTTGTCAGCCCTTAACAGCAAGCGGTACTCGGCACGCGATGTAAACATACGGTAAGGCTCATTCGTCCCCTTGGTTACCAAGTCATCTATAAGAACGCCGATATAAGCATCAGCTCGATCTAAGACAAGAGGCTTCTTGCCTAGCGCCTTACAGGCCGCATTAAGACCAGCCATCAACCCTTGCGCTGAAGCCTCTTCATAGCCAGTTGTTCCATTGATTTGCCCAGCAAGGAATAAAGAAGGGACCTTCTTTGTTTCAAGCGTATGGCGTAGCTCTGTTGGCTCTATATAGTCATACTCAATAGCATAACCTGGACGTAGTATCTCTACATTCTCAAGCCCCGCGATGGTGCGTATCATCTTCATCTGAATATCAATAGGCAATGAGGTAGATATACCGTTTGGATACACCTCTATACTATCAGCACCTTCAGGCTCAAGGAAGATCTGGTGCTTATTCTTATCAGCAAAGCGCACAACCTTATCTTCAATTGAAGGGCAATAACGCGGACCCACACCTTCAATTTGACCACTGTACATAGGCGCTTTATCTAAATTATCAAGGATAACCTTATGTGTTTCTTCGTTGGTGTATGTGATATAGCAAGGCACCTGGTCTTGCTCAATCTTATTCGTCAGATAAGAGAAAGGAAGAGGGGTGTCATCGCCTGGTTGAACCTCTAGCTTGGAGTAGTCAATCGTACGGCCATCTAACCTTGCTGGCGTACCTGTCTTTAGGCGACCCAGCTTGAAGTTTAAACGCTCAAACATTTCAGAAAGTTTCATTGCCGCCGGCTCACCCGCACGACCAGCGTTATGCGTCGCTGTACCGATGTGGATCAAACCACGGAGGAATGTGCCTGTTGTGATCACGATAGACTTACCGCTAAACGCCCAGCCGCTAGAGGTTGTGACAACCTCAGCTTCACCTTTATCGTTTAGAATAACATCTTCAACCATAGCTTGCTTAATGGTTAGATTTGGTGTGGACTCAAGCTCAAGACGTACAGCATCGCGGTACTTAAATCTATCCGCCTGCGCACGTGGACCGCGCACCGCAGGCCCTTTAGATGCATTTAACATACGGAACTGAATACCCGCTTTATCTGTCATACGCCCCATGATACCGTCTAGCGCATCAACCTCACGCACCAGGTGCCCTTTCGCAAGCCCACCGATAGCAGGATTGCAGGACATTTGCCCTATCGTATCTAGGTTACCTGTCAGTAACAAAGTGTTGGCGCCCATACGAGCAGAAGCCGCTGCGGCCTCGCTACCTGCATGGCCAGCACCAATAATAATAACATCATAAAAACCGTGAATCGTGCGCATAATTTCTCCTTTAAGTTCCACGTGAAACGTATACGAGTTATAGGGAGTAAGTGGTTTAAAATCAAGTGCTTATATAAAATATATATTTAACCTTATATTTCAACACCTTAAACATTAAGAACAACCCTTGCAATTGCAAGTCTAATGCACATTGACCATATATAGAATGTATTGGAGGAAATACTTATGGATATACAAAGCACATTACCAACAACAAATGCCACAGCGTCGCAAATTACGCCTATCAATATAAGCACCGCGACAAAAACGCAAAAACTTGAAATTGCAAAGAGTCAAGCAAGCTCAAGTACAAACCTAACGCCCATTACATCAGATGGCTTAAAAAACGCAAGCGCTTTAGCTTTATCTGTGGACGTTTCATTGTCTCTTGGAAATTCATTTGCGGAGCAGGGAGGAAGCACTTCTGTAACTGGCAACGTATCTGTTTCGGTTCAATATGCCAAAAGCGATGATAGCGCATCAAATGATATAAAACTTGATGTAAGCGTTGCCCTTTCTAATGGCGAGCAAGCTTCATCCGCTACAAGTATAGGTAATGATGATTATTCATCTTATACAAACAATATAAACGCAAGTATATATGCAGCAACGCTAGGCGGAAGCGATAATTCTGGGGACTATAGCGCCTTCGAGTTAGATTTAAAAGCTGCGAGCAATGTGGCATCACTTCAATCGAGCGCAAGCTCTGATGTTATTTCAAATGCCATCAGCGTTGATGTGGATATAAGCATTACCCTGCCTGAAAGTTTTAAACCTTCAGCTACAGCAACAAATGATACATCTGTGAGCGCTCAATCACAAAATGCAGCGGCTGCCGCCAACCCTGCTAATACACGTGTACCTTCTGGACAACAGCTAGATATTGCTGTTTAGATAATAACTTACAAAAAAAAGCCTCATAAAGAGGCTTTTTTATTTGTTAAAACTTAGGTAAGAACTCACCACCTAATAAATGCAAATGCAGGTGAGGGACTTCTTGTCCTGAATGTTCGCCATTGTTGGATATTATGCGGAATCCGCCTTTGTCCAACCCTGCAAGTTTAGCGATTTCTGAAATTTTACACATCATATGCCCTAAAATCTCAGCATCTTCAGGCCCAGCAACGCGTAAGTCTTGAATACACTTCTTAGGGATAACAAGAACATGCACCCTTGCTTTTGGCATTATATCTTTAAATGCAAGCACGTAATCATCTTCATAAAGCTTTTCTGCAGGTATCTCTCCACGCAAAATTTTACCAAAAATTGTTGTGTTATCTTGAATATCTTTATCAAAGTTCATAAGTTTACGTATCCTTATTTTATAATTACTCTTTCATAAGAGCATAAAAAAGCAGGCCTGACAATTCAGACCTGCTTTTACGTTATAAATTAATCATCATCATCATCATCCAAATCAACATTTACAATGGTACCACCTTTAGGTGGCGCATTTGGATTTGGCTGAAGAACAGAAGGGCATTCAACTTGGATAGCTTGATAAATACCATCAATCTGCATACGATGGAATGAAGAAAGAAGTGTGCGTGCATTCAGCTTAATAGCATCATCATAACGCTCTTCCACTGTTTTAAAGGGCACCTTTTGGTCAAGGTAATAAGTACCTACACCAGCAGGGGTGATACCATTATAATAATAGTCCATCACATAAAGGTTAAAATAAAGGCCGCTTGGCTCATAAAACTTATTCATGTCAGAAATAATTTCAGAACAAATCAGATAAACATGTTCATTTTGGTCATCCACCAAATCAGGCAGTCTTGCCACAAAAGTACCAGGGTCAACTTCATATGCAGTTAAAGGTATATACATAAAGGAAACGCTCATAAGAGAACCTCAAAACAAAGAGAAAAAGAGTGGTTTTAAGTAAAAGTATAGGTAAGTATTTCCTTACAAACCTATACAATCCCTTATAAATAATCAAGAAAATAAATTTAGTGCGCTTCTTCCCAATTTACAGCAACGCCCACATCTACCCTTAAAGGCACACTTAAAGATGTCACATTTTCCATAATAGAGCGTACTTTACCTGTGGTTTTCTCAATTTCATCTCTTGGAACTTCAAACACAAGTTCATCATGCACCTGCATTAACAGTTCGCATTTTAAACCTTCTTTCTTAAGCTCTTCTTCAATGATAACCATCACTTTTTTGATAATATCAGCATTAGCGCCCTGTAAAGGAGCATTTATAGCCGCTCTTTCAGCACCTGCACGCAACATTGGATGACTCGCTTCAATGTTAGGAAAATGCACACGCCTACCAAATAAAGTTTCTATATAACCTTTATCATGTGCGTCTTGCTTATACCCATCTAAAAAGGCTCTAACGCCACCGTAACGTTCAAAGTAGCTGTCAATATATTGCCCCGCCTCCGCTTGTGAAACGCCTATATGCTTGGCAAGGCTATTTTTACCCATACCATACACAAGACCAAAATTAATCGCTTTGGCAGCACTACGCTGCTGAGAGGTTACCGATTCTAGTGGCACATTAAATATTTGATGCGCAGTATACGCATGAATATCTTTCCCTTGGACAAAAGCTTCTTGTAACCCTTCAGAATGACTTAAATGCGCTAAAAGGCGCAATTCAATCTGTGAATAATCGGCGCACATCAACACATACCCCTCTTTGGCAATAAAAGTTTGTCTTATCTTACGCCCATCTTCGGAACGGGAAGGAATATTTTGTAAATTAGGGTCTGATGATGAAAAACGACCCGTTGCAGCACCCATTTGATGATATGATGTATGCACACGACCCGTTACAGGGTTAATTTGCTCAATCAGTGCTTCTGTGTATGTACTTCTAAGCTTCGCTACACCACGGTACTTTGCAACTTCTGCACAAATTTCATTATCTTCAGCGAGCTTATCTAACACCTCTGCCTTGGTGGAACGTTTTTTTCCTTTTGTTTCAAGCCCTAGCTTGTCAAAAAGTATTTCCCCTAATTGCTTAGGCGAGTTGATATTAAAAGGTTCGCCAGCTAACTCATAAATGCGTGCTTCATGTTTTTTTAGGCGTGCTTCAAACTCAAAAGAAAGTTTTTCAAGCGCATTTCTATCTACCAGCACACCGCGGCGCTCCATGCCCATAAGTACAGGAACAAGCGGCTTTTCAATGTTTTCATACAAGTTTTTAACTGATTTATTATCAGGCTTGTTTATGCGTTTATTGAATAAGTTATAAAGGCGCAATGTAATGTCAGCGTCTTCAGCTGCGTATTGAGTTGCTTCGCCCAATGACACCTTATCAAAAGTAACCTGTTTCTTGCCCACACCCGCAACCTCTTTAAATGGTATACACTTATACCCTAGATGTAACTCTGCTAGGGCGTCCATACCATGATTATGCAAACCGCCATCTAAACAAGCAGACATCAGCATTGTGTCTTCAATACCTTTAACCTGTATGCCCTCACCTTTGAAAATGTGCATATCATACTTGATATTTTGTCCGATTTTTACAAAAGCTATACTTTCTAAAATGGGCTTTAAGCGCGATAGAACATAAGATTTATCAAGTTGAGTAATGTCACCAAATAAAGTATCACCTGTATGTGCCAGCGGAATGTAGCACGCTTCACCTTCTTGAACCGATAAGGATATACCTACTAATTTTGCCTGCATAGAATCTAGTGAAGTTGTTTCAGTATCAATTGCAAAAATATTATGCTCTTGTATCTTTTTAAGCCAAACCTGAAACTTTTCCTCTGTATCCACGCATTCATAGACAGGCTTTGTTTTTACGACTTGTTTAGAATTATCTTTAACATCCTTCACCTTAACCTCTTCGCTGTGTGCTTCTTCAAAAGCACCAAAAACCTTTGCAGCACGTGCTTTTAAACGATGGAACTCCATGTCATCTAAGAAAGATTCCGCTGAATGCGGTGTCGGGTTATAGATTAAACTTTCTAATGTATGCGTTAAAGGTACATCCTTACTGAGCGTTACCAACCTTTTAGACAAGAAAGCGTTTTCTTTATTATCTATAAGATTTTGCTTTAATTTTTCACGTGCGACTTGTTCTATGTTTTCATACAAACCTTCTAATGTACCAAACTGATCAATTAAAATAGCCGCTGTTTTAGGGCCAATACCTTTAACACCTGGAATATTATCACTTGCATCACCAATTAAAGACTGAACTTCAATCACCTTGCTTGGCGCAACGGCAAACTTATCAAAAACTTGTTCCGCCTTGATATGTAAGTCTTTCATTGTATCCAACATTGAAACGTCATTATTCACCAGCTGCATAAGGTCTTTATCAGAAGAAACAATAATAACCTCAACGTCATCATGATATTTATCGGCAAGAGTCGCTATAATATCATCCGCTTCAAAACCTGCCACCTTAATCGTTGGAATACCAAAAGATTCAACCAAAGGATCCAGCATAGGAATTTGCTGTTTCATTTCTTCATCTGCTTCGCTTCTATTCGCTTTATATGCGCTATAAATATCATTTCTAAAGGTATTTGGCACATCAATAGCCACGGTTAAATAGTCAGGGGAAAGGTCGTTAATAACCTTTAAAAGCATTTGCGTAAAACCATAAAGGGCGTTGGTTGGAAAACCATCACTACGTGTTAAAGGGCGCACTGCATAATAAGCGCGGAATAAAAAGTTAAAACCATCAACAATAACTAATTTTTTCTTATCTGCCATAACCACATTAAACCTCTTTTTAAATTTTTTATACTGTAACAGAAAACACAAAAAAAGGCGCTTAAAAGCACCTCTTTAAGTTTTTTAACCCTACTTCGTTAAACGACCAGACAGATTTCCTTCAGGTGTAATGTAAATAGAGCCCTTATAATCGCCATCGAAAGTAAGCCCATATAAATAACCACGCTTACTCATACGTAATTCTGCGATTGCACCTTCAATATCATCGTCACTCAATTCAAATCCAGCAGAATCCTTAACATACGTTTTCACAGCATTAGATGGAGAGAAGTATAAATTCGTTTGAATGGCTACAACGGTTCCATCTAAAAGAACCACGGCATTTTCAACCTTACCACCTTCTAAGTATACAATAGCAGCTTTCTTGCCTTGATATAAAACTTCATTTTCTAGACAATCTACATCAGCTTCTAAAAACTCAACGGCCATTTCACAAGCTTCAAATTCTGCCAATTCAACTGACTCTAAACGCCCAACTTCATTTGAAGATGTTGTGGAAATCTCTGTTTGATTTTTTTGCTTGTTTGTTTGAGTGCTAGAAAACACAAAGTATCCGCCAACAGCAATAACAAGAGCCACAATAACTATAATGTTTAATTTTTTCATTCGAATAAGTCCTCTTCATCTGTAAAATCTGTTTGTCTATTTCTTCTTATTAAAACATAAACAGCACCACTTCCGCCATGTTTTGATTGAGCAGTATGATAACCTAATACCACGGGGCTATTTTCAAGCCATGAACAAATATTCGCTTTTATAATGCCCATTTGCCCGTCATTTCCATAACCTTTTCCCTTCCCATGAACAATGAGAACACACCTTAATCTAGCGCTATAGGCTTTAGAAAGAAAATCATTTAGATAACCCCAGGCTTCTTCTTCTTTAAAGCCATGCATGTCAAATTTTGCTTCAAAAGGTGTTAAACCTTTCTTTAATTGTAAGAAAACATCCTGACTAATACTAGCTCTTACACCAGAAAAAAGATTTAACTCACGCTCTCTCTTCACAAAAGGTTCATCCGATTTTGGTAAAGGGGTATCTATCACACGTTCCAAAAACTCATTAGGATTATGGAAATTTGGCTTCGCTTCTATAATATCCAGGTCATCAAAGTCTTCAACCTCATAAGCATCACTATGTATGCGGTACTTATCGTCTTTCTTTAAAGGTTCAACATCTTCTATTTCAGCGGCCCAATCTGCATCTAATATAACTTTTTTATCCACAGCTAACCCCTTTTAGTTAAAAGTTTAAGCTTGGTCTGAGGTTTTGCAATGTCTGACTGTGCAGGCAATGTATAGTCTTTTTGCCAATTTTGATAGGCGTGTATAGAAGCCTCTCCTTCAAATGTAAAGCTTTCTATTTTATCTAGTTTTAATAAAGCGCTTTGCAATTTATCTTCAGCACCTTCTATAAAACTTGAAACAGTTGCAATGAGTACTTGAACTTCACGGCAATCGTTATTTTTTTGTAGCGGGTCTAAAAAGGCTAAAGCTTCTACATATTGCACCTGCCTTATACATTCTTTAGCTTGGATAAACTGCCCTATAAATTCTTTCTCAAGCCCTTTAATCAATGTTTTTAGGCGACGTTTATAATATTTTGCATCTTCATTTTGAATAACAGAAACCCACTTTTCATAAACCTGAATATGTGGTGTGTGGTGAAAAAAATTCGTTAATAGCTTTAGTGTTTTTTTAACATCTCCACTTCGAATAGATATATCAACAAGCGTCAAAAGGGCTGGAACACAAGCCTTATTCACTTTAAGCGCTTTTTCTAAAAACTTAGTCGCGTTTTTAAAATCTAAGCCTTGAGATTTTTCTATATAAATAAAAGATTCATATTCATCTAATTTTTCTGATGTGTATGAACCATATTTCTGTACAGTAGGTATAAATTTTAAGGCTTTATCAAATTCTTTAATATGTAAATAGGCATGAAACAATTGGTCAACAATGTAAGCATTCTTAGGTTTCATAATATATGCTTGTTCCGCATAATTTTTAACATCATGCCAACTTCCTTTGACAGAAGACTGTTCTATCAACCCTTTAAGGCCAATAAACTGCCCCTTAGAAGATTTACTAAGTTCTTTATAATGTTCTATAGCTTTTTGAGGTTCATTTTGTGAAGCCACACTGCCCGCACTCAAAATATTTGAAATGCGCGGGTCTGGTAAAAGTCTTTGAACCTTGTTTGACAACTTAAGTGCCAACTTATTCTCGCCAGCATTTAAAGCTTCTAAACCCTCTAAAAAGTAATCAAACCCTTGTTCGTAGCGTTTTTTATAGCGCCATGCTTCAAGTGATTTAGGGGCTTGAACAATAAATGCCCATAACTGCCCCCAAAAAAAGAAAAGTATACAGAAAAAAGCTATAACGGCTGCTAAAAATGTGGCCTGCATACGCGCTTCATAGCCGTACCAACGCACAACCACTTCGCCAGTGTCATAAGCACCTTGCTGTACAAAAAATCCAAGCGCAAAAAACGCTAAAGCAAATAAGAGGAACTTAATCATTGAGCACTCATTACATAATTTTCACTATAAGCAGTTACAGTAGCATTTAAGGCTTTTTGCTGCTCGATATACGTTTTTATTTTTGTTTGCAGTGGTGCAATACGTAAATCTCTTTCAAAAGCCTTTTCAGACTCAATTAACGACTGTACTTTTTCAACATTACCACGAGATAGAGCTATTTGAATTTGGCTAAGCGTTTGAACCCACGGGTTTGTATTTTCATCAACGCTTATTTTTTTAAGTTCTACCCAGTCGGAAAGATAACGCTTCGCTTCTCCAACAAACCCCTCTTCAGTTGAGGTTTTAAGAAGATCTTCCACTTCGGGTGTGCCCGCTGTCATTAAATGGCCTGCAAGGAGAGAAAGCTCTGTTAATGTTACAGGGCCTTCATCTGGCGTTACTTTTATCAAAGCATCAACAGCTTCTGCCATACCTTCGTTTTCTGAAATTTTTAGGCTGAATTCTTTTAAGTTATTCAACTGTTTATGTGTCACACTGCCACGGTGATATGCGTCTGTAAGAAAGATAATCATTTGACCCAAAAATATACGACTAGGGTCTTGAATTTTAGCTTCTTCTTCTTTTTTAATTTTAAGAGAAGTAATTTCTTCTTGAAGCTGTGCAAGGCGTACATCAAGACCAAGTGCTGTTTTAGCAATGGCATCAAGTTGCTGCACTGTACGCACTTCACGTTTAGAAATAGCGTTTAAAGCACCTTCAACCGACCTCACATTTTCTTTTAATAACCCTTCTAGGTCATCTATAGAATTAATATCTTTAGCAAGCTCTGATTTGTTAACTTTGATATTTTCAGAACCGCCGATAATATCAACTTTTGTCGGAATACCTATATTTGTCCTTGAAACAACTGAAGTTGGTTCTAAAGGTTCACCCTTACCAATTAACATATCAGAAGGAATAATGTTCGCTAAAACAACAACAGAAACAAGTGCGGCTGAAACTGTATACCAAACAATGTTTTTACGTGGGTTATCATGGAAAGTCATTGGTTCACCTTCCTCAGTTTCATCTAAAACTTTTGGATTTTTAGCATTTTTAACTGCTTTTTTAGGTACCGCCTTTTTAGGCGTTGTTTTTATTGTTTTTTTCTTTGTTTGAGCCATTTATTTCACCTTTACATATAAGTACAACTAAATGATAAACTTATAAGCAAAAAGAACGAAGGAAAATTTTTATTTTTAGAATGACTGCATGATATTTTTAACAGCGTTTAGGCTTGGTTCTTCTGCAATAAGAATATTTTTATACATACTGCCTTGTAATGCAATATTTTCACTAAAAGCAATAAGAGAAAACTTTTGAGGATCAATATTGTTGTTTTGAAGTAATTTTGTGAAAGTAATAATACCTTGAACAGAAAAGAAAACGAGTGCTTTTAAGGTATCACCTTGTAAAACCTTTAATGTATCCACATCTATTTCTGTCGTATATTTTGTTTCATATGCTAATTTTTTAATAACATGTATACCCTCTTTTTCAAGGATATTGTACCACTCTGTTTCTGCCATATCACCTGCGGCATGAATCAAGGTTTCGGGTGGAAATTTTTTAGCCACATCTACCGCCATTTCTGTGGCACCTAAACGCCCCGTGTAAGCGATGCGTCGACCTGTATCCACAGCCTCTTGCTCTGTGGCACTGCCAACACAAAAGAAAGGCAGTTTTGTTTGAGGGATAGATAAAACGGCATTCGGGCTTGTGACAATAAACCCGTCAACACCATCTTCTATCTCAATTTTATTGAATACTGTCGATGAAACAGCAAAAGAAGCCACACTTATAGATTGGGCGTTGAAAAACTTTTCTGTTTTTCTGATTTGATCTTTTGTTCGAACAATTAAAAACATAAAATTAAGCAGATGCTTTAATATCTTCGATAAGAGTCTGAGCCCCTTGACTTAATAAATCTTCAGCAATTTTGCGACCTAAAGCTTTAGGTTCATCGTAAGGCATTTTTTCACGCGCTCTTACAATTTTTGATCCATCTGGCGATGTAACATGGGCTATAAACCTTAAATTATGTCCTTTGGTAACTTCACAAAAACCAGCAATAGGTGTTTGGCAATTACCACCAAGTAAAAGGCTCATTTCTCGTTCAGCTGTGACACAAGTAAATGTTTTTTCGCAATTTACCATTTTTATAATATCTAAAAGCTCTGTATCACTTGCTTTACATTCGATACCAACAGCACCTTGCCCAACAGCTGGTAGCATCATATCAGGTTCAAAAACCAATGAGATTTTATCATTCCAAGCCATTCTATCAAGCCCTGCCTTTGCAAGAATAATAGCATCAACTTCGCCCTGTTTAAGCTTGTTAAGGCGTGTATCCAAGTTGCCGCGTAAAGGAACAACTGTTAAATGCGGAAAATTACGATTTAATTGTGATGAACGTCTAAGAGAACTCGTGCCAATTTTTGAACCCGCCGCTAAAGCTTCAAAAGCAACACCATCTTTACAGATAGCAGCGTCACGAATATCATCGCGCGGTAAAACACCTGCAACAACCAAACCTTCCGGTAAATGATTAGGCATATCCTTCATAGAATGCATGGCAATATCAATTTCACCTTTAAGCATGGCATCTTCAATTTCTTTAACAAAAACCCCTTTACCGCCAACTTTGCTTAAATCCCCAAGGAATTTATCGCCTGTTGTTGTGTATTCAATAATTTCAAATGAGATATCAGGAGCAACTTTTTCAATGGCTTTACGCACCATTTCTGTTTGAATAAGCGCTAAACGGCTTCTTCTTGTCCCAATTCTTAGAGTTCTTGTCATTTTAATTTACCTTTATTATTAAATATCTTAATAAGACTCTTAGTTAAGATATATTATAGGTTTTATTAGCATTATTTTTATAATTTGTCCAATTGTTAGCTTGTTAAAGATTTTGCATTTCATCCTCTACTATTCATAAATACTTTTTGGAACAAAAACATACAAAGATCCTGAAGCATTTTGTGCACCTGACAATAATTCAGCTTTTTCGCCTTTTCCAAAGAAAATATCACCACGTACGCCACCTTTAATAGCGGCACCAGTATCTTGTGTATATATCATGCGTTTGAAAGGTCTATTGTTATACGTTAGCTTTGTATCCACAAACCCTGGAATACCAAGAGGAATATAATGTGGATCAACAGCTATTGATTGCTCTTCTTTTAAGGGAACGCCGAGCGAACCAGTCGTTTTCCCTAAACCTTTTCTAAAAAATATATAGCGCGGGTTTGTATTAAAAACTTCTTGCTGCTTTTTGGGGTTATCTTTTAACCAAGCGGAAATACTTTGCATGGTAACGTCTTCTTTTTTCATCCAACCATTTTCTATTAAAGTCCGACCGATAGCTTTATAGTCATGTCCATTAGAACCTGCATAAGCCACATGAACCACCTGCTTATTCGGTAATTCTACATAGCCGCTTCCTTGTATATGTAAGAAAAATTGGTCAATAGGTGACTCAAGCCATATAAAAGGTTTAAGTTTTGCATACAAGGCATCAATTTCTTGACGTGTGTAATATGGTTTTATTAAATTTTTCTTTTCATCCACCCGCGCAATAATTTTTTTACCTTTTAGTTCAGGGTAAAATTGACCTAAGTCAGCGGTGTAAATATCATTTGGTTTTTCATATAAAGGGACTGAAAATTGACTTGTTTTTACAAGGCTACCTTTAAGGGTTGGTGTATAATATCCTGTAAACAAGCTTGGCTTTTGAGAAAGAACTTCAAGCAGATTAAAATGCTTTTCAATAAATGATTTAAAATCATTATGCGAAATACTTTTTATTTCTCTGCAAATATCCTTCCAGTCGTTTAAAGAACCAAAAACCTTATTGTTATGCAGATAGGTTCCTTTTTTATGGCGTATTGTATTGCAGTTTTCCACAAAAGAACTGTAAGCCAATTCAAAGTTTTGCTCGGACCAGTTGTCTAATTTTCCAATAGATGAATCTTTAAAAGACACAGGCGTTTTAGCGCAACCCTGAACCAATACAAGCCCGACAATAAGAATTTTGTAAAAATTTTTCATGCATTTAAGAAAGAAGTGCTATTGATTCAAGTTCCCAGTTAAGATCATCACTCTCAACGCTTCGCGCCCATGTCCAAACTGTAGATACCTCTTTATTTTTAAGAGATTTAGGTGATTTTTTCGTATCTAAATCTTCGATAAAGTCTTTTTGCATAACAATATACTTCACCTCAATAATAGCTGTACGTCCGTGCAACCTTGCATCAATAATTTCAACATTTTTAAAAGTATCTATATCAACAAAGCGCTGTTTGCCTTCTTCTTCAAGACTTTCAATACTTTCCATAATTTCATCAAATTTACGTGGTGCCAACATATTCTCTAAAGTTTTTTCATCGCGCTCGTTTAATGCGTCATAATACATCTGATAAGCATTTGTAGCACCTGCAATGAAATCTTTTTCTTTAAATGACTTGTCCGTTGCTTTTATTTGCTCTAAGCCACTTAATTTAGAAAGGTCAACCTTTTTATGTTTTGGTTTAACCTGTTCTTTAACAACCTCAGATATTTCACTGTTTGGAAATTTTACAACATTCTTTTTGTTCAACTTTTTATCGTCTTTTGGGAGCTTATGTCCAAAAAAACGTGTGGCTATAAATATAGCCATAACAATTAAAAAGATAACATCTAAAAAACTAAATCCTGTCTGCATATAAACTAAACCTTACTATCAACTCTTTAATTATAATAATTTGCCTTCTCTTGGCTAAAAGTATATTACTGAATTTATAAATTTTTATCCACCGCTGTTTATAATTAATTGTGGATAAGTGTGGATATGTGCAACAGTGTGGGGGTGAATACAAAACTATTCACTTAAGGTACATAGTTACCCACAAGAAATTTTTGTTTAAATAAGGGGTTAAGGTTTTGAAATATAGTGATAATTACGTTTTATCCACTTTATAAAGCCCTCTATAAACATAACAATACTTTTTAATATAATTAAAAAAAGAATATAGTAAATGAAGTTGTTAATAAAATCTTTAAACCGTGAACAGGTTAATCGTCCACCTATGTGGCTTATGAGACAGGCAGGAAGATACCTTCCTGAATATAAAGAAACAAGAAAACAAGCAGGTTCATTTTTGAATCTTTGCTATAATCCAGACTTAGCGACAGAGGTAACACTTCAACCTATTAGAAGATTTGATTTTGATGTAGCTATTCTTTTTGCGGACATTCTTGTTATACCTGACGCTTTAGGCGTTAACGTTAAGTTTGTGGAAGGTGAGGGACCTGTTCTAAGTAAATTACCTGTAGATGACGGTTATGAGACTTTAGAAAAATCCATCAAAGAATTAGAAAACAATATTCCCAATGTTAAAAAGCATTTAAGCACAATATGGAAAACGGTTGCTCAAGTACGTTCTAAACTTGATGATGACAAAGCTTTGATGGGCTTTTGTGGCGCACCTTGGACAGTTGCTCTATACTTACTTGACAATAAACCTTCTAAAGCAAGTGAAGTAACAAGAAGTGTTGCTTATAAATACCCAGATTTATTTGATAAATTGATGGATATTCTTGTTGAGAGTTCAGCTGAATATTTATGTGGTCAAATTGAAAATGGCGCAGACGCTGTTCAAATATTTGATAGCTGGGCTTCTCAAATTCCAGATGCGCTGTACGAACGCGCTCTAAAAGTGCCAACATTGAAGCTGTGCAAGCTTATAAAAGCTAAACACCCCAATACACCGATTGTTCTTTTCCCACGAGGTTTAAGTGAAAGTAAACTTATTAGCCTTGCGGATATGGCAAAAGGTCACTTTGAAGGTATGAGCTTAGATTATACCGTTGATATGGACTGGGCTTGTGAGCACTTACAAGATAAAGTTTGTATTCAAGGTAACTTAGACCCAGCCGTTATGCTGACAACACCTGAAAATGTTCGAAAAGAAGCTTTGAAAGTCTTAGAAAAAGCCTCTAAAAAGCCAGGATACATCTTTAATTTTGGTCACGGTATTTTACCAACAGTGCCTATTGAAAATGTTGAAGCATTGGCGCAAACTGTACAAAACTGGACCAATAAATAAATTATTTATCATAAAATAAAAGGGCCTATTATTATGGAAATCGATTATAACATTATAAAATCATTGCATATTATTGCTATCATTTGTTGGTTTGCCGGTCTTTTTTATCTACCACGCCTTTTTGTTTATCACACAATGGCTGAGCCAAAATCTTCAGAATCAACCATGCTTAAAACAATGGAGCGTAAACTTTATAGATATATTATGCAGCCATCTATGGTTTTTACATGGGTATTTGGATTATGGCTTGTCTTTTTAACACCTGAGTGGATGCAAGAAGGCTGGATGCATACAAAATTATTATTTGTTGTAGCTCTTACAGGTTTTCATCACATTTGTGGGGTATATGTGAAAAAATTTGCAAATAACAGCAATCTAAAAAGTGAAAAATACTTTAGAATCTTTAATGAAATTCCCACTATCATATTGATAATTGTAATATTTTTAGTTGTTTTAAAGCCTTTTTAATTAAAGACTTGACCTTCAGCTTTAAAATACCCATACTAAGTTTATTGAATTTCAACGTCCTCCGTAAAACTCCCAGTTTTATATCTAAAATACAAAGTAGGTATGGCGAAGAAATTATTATTTTTAAGAAATTCCCCCAACTTTCAGGAAAAGATCTATGCATTTAAACGAAATTAAAGCAAAACAGACCAATGAACTTATTGAAATGGCAGAAGAACTAAAAATTGATGATGCGGCTACAATGCGTCGACAAGAACTTCTTTTTGCAATTGTCCCCAAATTACAAGGTATTGAAATACCTCAAAACACTGGAGAAAAAGGCAATAAAAATGCCAAAGCTCCTAAGGAAACTAAAGAAGAAAAAGCAGCCCGAAAAGAAGCTGAAACACCTAAAAAAGATATTTTGGCTTACGGTGTCCTAGAAATTTTACAAGACGGTTTTGGTTTTTTACGCAGCGCAGAAGAAAACTATATACCAAGCCAAGAAGATATTTATGTTTCTCCAAGTCAAGTTCGCCGATTTGGCTTACGTAAAGGGGATACAGTTGAAGGAACGGTGCGTGCACCAAACCCAGGTGAACGTTATTTTGCGTTGATTAAAGTTTTAAGTATTAACTTTGAATCACCAGAAAAAGCTAAGAAGCGCGTATCTTTTGAAAAACTAACACCGCTTTACCCAAATGAAAAATTCAACCTCTCCATTGCATACGATCCAAAGTCAAAAGATGCTTCAAAGCGTGATTTAACAGGTCGTGTGATTGATTTAATTGCGCCTATCGGTAAGGGTCAACGTTGTATGCTTGTTGCACCGCCAAAAGCTGGTAAAACAATGATGTTACAAGCGATAGCCCATGCCATTGAAGAAAAACACCCAGAAGTTTATGTGATTGTTCTTCTTATTGATGAACGTCCTGAAGAGGTAACAGATATGCGCCGCAGCGTTAAAGGTGATGTTGTTGCTTCTACTTTTGATGAGCCTGCAAGCAGACACGTTCAAGTTTCAGAAATGGTGCTTGAAAAAGCGAAGCGTTTGGTTGAGGTTGGTAGGGACGTTGTTATCCTTCTTGACTCTCTTACACGTTTAGCACGCGCCTTTAACACTACTGTGCCGTCTTCTGGTAAAGTTTTGACGGGTGGTGTGGATGCCAACGCCCTACAAAAGCCAAAACGATTCTTTGGGGCTGCTAGGAATATTGAGCACGGCGGATCACTTTCTATTATCGCTACAGCTTTGGTTGACACAGGTTCACGCATGGACGAAGTTATTTTCGAAGAATTTAAAGGGACAGGTAACAGTGAATTAGTTCTTGACCGTAAATTGGTTTCAAAACGCGTTTATCCAGCGATTGACCTTTCTAGGTCAAGCACACGTAAAGAAGAACTTTTGTTCAATAAAGACGATTTACAAAAAATATGGTTGTTACGCCGTATTTTACAACCAATGAATGCAACAGAGTCTATGGAATTCTTACTTGGTAAGATGCGTTTAACCAAAGACAATGAAGAATTCTTCAAGTCTATGAACGGATAATCTGTTTAAAAAATTAAAAACCTCTCTTAAAATGAGAGGTTTTTTTATGCATTCTACGCCAAAGCTTGACAAATTTATTGGCTAATCCTATATATGTATACAGACTAATATATTTTATATATAAACCCATCATACCTTTTTCAAAGTAATCTTAACCAATAAGACACTTTATTTACACGACAGGAGCAGTCTATGCCTGATACATCCATAAACAATCAAACCTTTCGCATGTCTTTGTTAACATATACCATTCGTAAAGTTTTTCGTCCAAAAATTATGATATTTGATTTAGACGACACGCTTTTTCGCTGGCCACGTAAACTAAAGCTGAAAGGTGGTGGTAAATTAAATTTTCACCGTTATGTTGCAAATATTTTTGCAAAAGTTATTTGCGAATATTTAAGAGATTATGCAGATTCTAAAATGAATTTAAAAGAAGGCGATGAAGATTTTGCCCGCTTTTACATTACAAAAGATGAAGCTTCAGAGTTTTGCGAAGAAGGTTACCGTCTTTATGGTTCTTCTATGATTGCCCTTATCGAGGAATATCCAGAACTTGATGATGATGACCTTGCAAGTATATTTTTATCAACACATCAACGTATGGCCACGCATGAACGTAAAGGCGTCAATGCTTGGGTTAAACCTAACTTTATGTTGATTGAGTCTATACGTAACCTAAAAACAGCGCCGTTTATTTTAACGCACGGTTCAACACCGTATGCTAAAATTGTTTTAAAAGCGCTTGGCTTGTCAGGCATTATACCTGATGAAAATATTTTTGGTATGGACCTCTATGGTTACCATAACACCAAAAATACATATGCTCCTTATGTGTGGATACAGCAAAAAATCTCTAAATCAGTTGGCAAACAAGTGCCTTTTAATCGCCTTATTATGTCGGAAGATTCACACAAGAACCTTGTAACCGCTCATAACCTTGGCATTAAAACAGTGCTTCTACAAAGGCCAAACGACTTAGGCGAACCATTACCAGATTATCCTTATGTTGATCATACACATCAAACACAAGAAGATTATCTGTGGATGTTTTTAGATAAAGGTATTAACTACACTGAAAACAAACAAGATCGTCATTTTTTGGAATCTTATTCTGAAAATACAATCTCAGGTGCATCCTTTGGTTACTTTTAATATTTATATCGAAAAATAAAAAAAGCCTCCTATACGGAGGCTTTTTTATGCGCTAAATTAAAAATTAACAGATGGTTTTAACACCAATTATATCGTCAATTTTTTGGATAATGCTTTTTTGTTGGCTAAACAGTTTTTGCTCTAAAATATCATTGGCGGCTCTTAAATTTAAGTCACCCTTAGAAGGGGTCCATAAATTTTCAGGTAAGCCTGAAACAGATATTTTTTTGTTGAGATACATATGCAAATGACAACCAGCAAGCATGCCAAATGAAACACCACATTGTGGGAATATCGTTACTCCAGAAATAGCAACTTCTTCTAGCTTACCCATGACAATACCGACAGTACGGTGGTGGCTATCAGCGTCATTTAAAGGGCCAATATATTTAATATGTGAACCAAAGGGCATATAACCTTTATCAATTAAATGGTAAGCGCACTTGTAGGCATATTGTAAATTATACTGCTCTTGAGTTTGACGTTTTTGGGTGTCAGGGTTTTTGGATCTAAACGCACTTTCAAAAATCATAGCATTAGATTGTAACCCTGTACTTGTGAGTGATAATGGCTTTTGTGATGTAGCCAAATAAAAGTAATAAGGAATAATATCTGTGGCATCATTTAACAAGCCTGCGGCTTCTTTTTCCTGCATTTCATTTACAAGTTCAGGGCGCAGATTTTGGCGACATATTTCGGTCGTAATACGAGGGGATATCATAGGTTATCTCCTTAAAAAAGGTAAGAAAAAGGGAATAAGTGTATTGGATAACGAACAAGGTATACACCTTAAGAGCTTTGTAAGTCAAACAAAAAACCCCGCTAAAAGCGAGGTCTTTTTAAGGTTTTAAACAAACAAATTAACGGCGGTCGCCAATTAAGTTTAAAATGTGTATAAACATTACAATAAAGTTCATGTAAAAACTTGTTGCGCCAAAAATGGCCATTTTGCTGCGTGTTACTTCATCGCCTGAATACATGCTAAATTGCTCTTTAAGTTGATTAATTTCAAACGCTGTGGCAATCGCTATCAAAGGCACAACGGCAAGGCTAATCATAAAGCTAAAGCCTTCACTTTGCACAAAAAGGTTAATCAATATAGCGCCTAGCAAACCAAAACTCACCATTGTAAGCATGCGTCCCATGCCTGCCATGCTTTTTGGGTTTGTATAGCCATAAAAACTTGCACCTGCAAACATAATAGCTGTTACAAAGAAAGCTGTAGCAATACTTGACCCTGTATAAACAAGAGCAATAGGTGATAAGCAAAAGCCTGTTAATACGCTAAAGGCAACAAATGTACCTAAAGCCGCTGTTGGACTTAGCTTGAAAATGATTTTGTGCATAAAAAATCCAAAGCCTAGCCACACGATAAGAAACAGCCATTGAGATTTAATGGCAAGCGCCATCATTTCTGGGTTTGAGGCTGTAAACCATGCTACAAGACCACTTAAAGCCACACCACCCGTCATGTAGTTAAAGACTTGACGCAGGTGCGCCGCCATTTCTGTATCAGATACTTGAGTGTTTGTACGTGTTTGCATATTTCCAAACATATTTATAACTCCTAAAATTCATTTTTATTTGCATGTAAGCCCTGATAAGCTTCATACTCTAATTATTGTAAGAATGTAACAGAAATTCAAACGTAACAACAATATAAAAAGTGTAAGGAATAAGGTAATGTTGCAAATAGGTGTCCCAAAAGAGGTTAAAATAGCGGAACGACGTATTTCGTTGGTTCCAAATGATTGTAAAAACCTTATAGAGCAAGGTTTTTCTGTCTATATTCAAGAAGGTGCTGGGGAAGAGGCGGGTTACCCTGACCAGTTATATTTAGACGCTGGTTGCGAAATTAAAAGTACAGCGAAAGATTTATACGAAAGCTCTAACTTGATTGTTAAAGTTAAAGAGCCGTTGGCTGAAGATATTGCTCTTTTACGTGAAGATCATTTACTGTTTTGTTACCTACACTTAGCGTCAGGACCTGAATTAACTCAAGCACTTTTATCTAAAAAGTTAACAGCTGTTGCTTTTGAAACAGTTGTTGTGGATGGTAAAACACCACTCCTTGCGCCAATGAGTGCCATTGCAGGACGCCTTGCAACGCAGATAGGTACATGGTATTTACACGCATCGCATGGCGGCCGTGGCACATTGATGGGCGGTATACATGGTCTTTCAAAAGGGAATGTAACTGTTGTGGGTGCTGGTATTGCAGGTACAGAAGCGGCAAGGCTTGCATATGGTATGGGCGCACAAGTGACTGTACTAGATATCAATGACAAACGCTTGGCAGAACTTAAAGCTGAAATGCCAAATCTTATTACACAAACATCAAATTACGACACTATTATGGATTGCGCACAGGAAAGTGACCTTATTGTAGGTGCTGTTTATGTTGTTGGCCGTAAAGCACCTGTTGTTATTACTGAAGAACACATTAAAGCAATGCCAAAAGGGTCTGTTGTTGTGGATATTTCCATTGACCAGGCTGGTTGTATTGCAACTTCTAAACCTTGTACACACGACGCACCAACCTATGTTATGCATGATGTTATACATAGCGCTATTACAAACTTACCTGCAGCAGCGCCCAGAACGGCATCTGAAGTTCTTTCAGCAGCAATTTATCCGTATGTAGCTCAACTTGCCAGAAACAGCTGGAGCGTAGAATTAACGGGTGGTATTAACGTTGAAAAAGGCCATTTAAAAATAGAACTTTAAAATTCCAATAAAAACAGCGCCTTTGTTTTATGAATAAGGGCGTTTTTTTTGTTTTGAGGGTTGAATTTTTATAAAAAAATACCACATAAGTATGTAACTTTGATTTATCTACACACTTTTGGAGGCTTTATGCCTATTTCAAACTCCCATACTGCGGCTGCGGTACTTGGTGTTTCACCTACAGCTACGGTAACAGAGGTAAAAAAAGCTTATAAAAAATTAGCTTTTAAATATCACCCTGACCGCAATGAAACGGGCGATAGCGCAATGTTTGCACATGTAAAAGAAGCTTATGATCTTTTAATAACTTCTGTAAACCGACGCCCAAACCCCAGCAAAAAAAATCAAAACCAGCATAAACAATCAGATTTTGTAAACTCTTATACGGTTTTAGACATCATAACAAACAGACATAAACCTTTGTTTGAAACGTTGCTAAATAAAGATCTTAAATATCAACTTTGTGGAAATAATATTCAAAAATCATGCCTTTGCACTTTGTTACAATTTATGGATATTCAGCCAACGCTTATAGAAATGGATAAGTTAAGTAATTATATTTGGAAGGTTATGTCGAAGCAACAGCCTATCATTGCTTTTTTGGAGCGCTATACTGTTGATTTGCGCAAGGAATACGAAGGACTTGAAAATAAAATTGTTTTGTTTACCGTTATGGTTTTAATGGATTTTAATAAACCAGGTTCTGTTACAGGTTTTAATATCTATGGTAAAATTTACTATAACCATATTGCCGCACCTCTTTTTTCAGAAATGAAATCAAAGTACAAGGTGGTTAACGGTAAGCTGCAAGAACGTAATTTTATGGAAAAGACCTATCAAAACTTTGCATAAAACATAACGTTAATATCGAAAAAAGGAGCTTAACTGCTCCTTTTTTATTGGAATAACACATATTATCTGATTATTGGAGGCTCTGTGTATACATGACCGCCCGCCGCAATACAGCGTCTTGGGAATGTATTAATGATAGCCTGCCCTTTAACTAAACAGTCACTAAAATTTTGAATAGAGAGCGCTTCTTGAGTCACAGATTCACCCACATCTAAGAAGATATCGCCGTTGGTCATTAAACATTGCCTTGGAGAAGTTTCTACCATTTTGTATCCAAGCTTTACACAGTCATGAAAAGATGTGATTGGCAACATCTTCCATGCCAGATCTTGGTTTTTTCTCGATTTATTCATACCCCAAATTAAATATTCAAGATGACGATTTATATCTAATGAAATTTTTTGACCATCTAAATAACTTAAAACGCCTTTAAACACCTTAAAAGGTTCTATGTTTTCACCATATTTATTCACAATGTTAATGGTAAGGCCCTGATAGCCCGAAACAGGGTCTGTAATATCAACATTGCTCATTATTTCATTGCGATCATGTAATGTCTCTACTGTTTTATAAAATATAGCTATATCAGAAGGCGCCATATTCCAAGAAAAGGGTGTGCTAGAGTCTGTGTCGTTGACGGTTACGCTTATTTTTAATGTATTGTCTGCAATAGTACGCAAATCTTCAAGCGTGAAAGACTTTATATGCTGTGGAATATCTGCATTAACAGGTGTTACATGCATAGCGATAAGTAAGAGTAATATAAATTTTTTCATTTTATAACCATTCATGAGATCTTGGGCGTTGTAATAAATGTTTAATAACTTTTTCAGCTGAAATGTCACCGTATACAATACCATCCACAGCTGAGATAATCGCAAGGTCTATCCCTTGACTTAATGACTTCATCGTTACAATGCGTGCTGTGTTTAAGCCTTCAATATAACCATCCACAGCTTCAAGCGCTTCCTTGGTTGACATGCCTTTACCAAGGTTTTTACCAAAATTATAATTGCGTGATGTTGCTGTATTGGCTGTGAGTATAACGTCACCTAATCCAGCTAATCCATAAATAGTTTCTTTGTTTCCACCAAAAGCTTCGCAGTAACGTTCAATTTCTTTAAGGCCACGACATATAATAGCAGCATGTACACTTTCGCCTAATTGCATTTCATGTGAAATACCTGCAGCAATCGCGATAACATTTTTTAACGCAGCGCCAATTTGAGCGCCGATGATGTCATCATTATGGTAAAGACGTAATGATTCAAGGGATAAAATGTCATTAACACTTTTTATTAAACCCTCTGACGTTGAAGAAATTGTTAACATACAAGGTTTATTACTAGCAAGGTCATGTGCAAAGGCAGGACCTGCTAAAACACCAATTTTAGGAGATGTTGGTATCATCTCTTCAAGAATATCACTCATTAACGCACCATCAGACTCACGTAAGCCTTTAGAACATATTATGATTTCATGGTCGTTAGAAATGTGATTCGCAATTAAGGCAATAACCTCTGTATAATAATGTGAAGGGCAGGCTATAAATAATGTATTACATCCTGTAACAACTTCTTCTATATCATTTGTGACATCAATTGTTTCTGCTAAAAAAACATTATCCAGATACATAGAGTTTGTATTGTCTTTTGAGATTTCTTTAAAGACCGAAACCTCCTTTGCCCATAACAATACGTTTTTTTCGCTCAAAGCAATAGCTTGTGATAACGCCGTGCCCCAAGCACCCGCTCCAATTACACCAATTTTTTTTGACATCGCTTTAATATATTCCCTGTATATCTATAAACTTAATTTATCTAAAGGCCAACGAGGAACAGCTTTAAAATTTTCAAGTTGAGTCGGTTTTGATCCACTTAATAAACGTAACCCTCCAGCATATGCTATCATAACAGCATTATCTGTGCATAAGTTTATGGGAGGTGCATGGAATGTCACGCCTTTTTCATTACAAAGGCTGTTTAAACGAGAGCGCAGTAACTTATTTGCCGCAACACCACCAGCGAGAACAAAGTCAGCACAACCGCATAATTCCATAGCTTTTTTGGTTTTATACTCAAGTGTCAAAGCAACGGTTTCTTGAAAAGAAGCACAAAGATCAGAAATATCTTGTTCTGATAAAGGGTTCTCTTCTTCTATAAGCTGTATTTTTCTGCGTACTGCTGATTTTAGACCTGAAAAAGAGAAGTTAACAGAACCATCTCTTAATGAAATAGGTAAATCATAAGCTTTAGGATTACCATGAACAGAAAGGCGTTCAATATTGGGGCCTCCTGGGTAAGAAAGACCAAGCATCTTTGCGACTTTATCAAAGCACTCACCAATAGAATCATCAATTGTAGCGCCGAGGGTGTTATAGTCAGCTAGGTCTTTTACATGAATAAACTGACAATGCCCACCACTTACGAGTAGCAACAAATAAGGAAAGTTCAACTCTTCGGTTAAATGAGCTGTCAAGGCATGGCCTTCAAGATGGTTGACACCGATAAGGGGTACTCCAGAAATAAGGTGTAAAGATTTTGCAAAACTAGTCCCCACTAAAAGACCTCCGAGTAGGCCAGGTCCTTGGGTGACCGAAATGGCGTCGAGATCCTTTAAGGACATGTTGGCATCCTTAAGTGCTATTTTTACAATTTCGTCTATGCGCTCCATGTGAGCACGCGAAGCAATTTCAGGCACGACTCCACCGTACTCAATATGCTCTTCTGTTTGTGAGTAAACAACGTTAGAAATGATGCAACTTTGTTGCTTCAAAGACACGTTTAAAATTGCAGCAGCTGTTTCGTCACAAGAGGACTCTATACCTAAAATTTTCATATGATCATTATACAGAGATTGATGGAAATGTGGAGCTTTTTTTGTGTAAATTCTACACCGTAAAGAAGGAGGTAATTGTGAGTGTTTTTAGTTTATGTAAGTGGGTATATACCACTATTTAATGTAAGTATGTATATACATACCAAGTGTAACCTATTGTATTTAATGTTCAATGTGTAATAGTGTAAAAATAACCTTAAGGTGTTAATGGCTTTATATATTTGTGTTGATCTATAAAATAAAGCACAGTGTATTTATAATAGGGAGTGTTGAGCCAGAGGGTATGTACTATAATGATATATAATTTTACCGCTATAATCTTCGGCTAAAATTACAACATTATGCGAAGCTTTGTAGGGGGTAAAGGGTGAGAAGAAAGGGTGGAGAGTGGATAAATGTCACACTGTTTGGGTCTGACAATTTGGGCAAAAAAAGGTGCTTCTTCCACCTTGTTTTTGACGTAAAATAGTACTACAACAGGTGTCGCAAATTTGCCCATTTTTGCCATAAATTTTGAAGTTGTGCTGAAAGTATCCAAGGGTACCATCGGCCTGTTTGTGGTCTTTAAGGGAAGAGCCTCCTGCTTCTATAGCGCTTTTAAGTGTGCTTATAATGGCATTATGAAGGCGAATGATGTCGGAATGAGTGAGGTATTTTGATGGTATAAATGGCGAAATAGCAGCGGAAAACAAGGCCTCGCAAGCATAAATATTTCCAATGCCTACAATAAGGCGGTTGTCCATGATTACTGTTTTGATGGGGCGATTTGTGTTTGCGGTTATAGATGCTAGCTGTTCTAAAGTAAATTTGCTTTAAAGTGGCTCTATACCTAGGTTTTTTATGTATTTAAGGGTGTTTAATGTGGCAGTCGGTTGGATATCATAAAAACCAAAACGCCTTGGGTCGTTAAAGTGAAGGCTAATATTGTTAAAATCTATAACCAGGTGATCATGTTTATTATGCGAAGTAATGGCAGGTTGCATGGTCAAACTCCCACTCATACCAAGGTGTATAATTAAAGTATTATGCGAACTTAAGTTGATGTATAGATATTTTGAACGCCTCTCAATAGATGTTATAGTTTGACCTTCAAGCAATTTTTTACTATTTACAGGTGCATCTATTCGCATGTTTCTGCGGTTTATATGGGCAGTTTTAATTACCCTGCCGACTATATGTGGGCTGAGTCCATTTTTAACTGTTTCTACTTCTGGCAATTCTGGCATAATACTTATATAGTGTGCCTTATTGTAAACTTCAAGAGGTGGGTAATTATGTCTTTTATTAAAGGTGATACTGTTGTTGCAATGGCTACTGCGCCATTGGCTGCTGGTGTGGCTGTTATACGGATTTCTGGTCCAAAGGCGAAGGGGATTGTAAATGAGCTGTGCCCCTCGTTTGCAAATGCTCAGCCTCGGTTTATGCACTATGGAAAATTAATTGATAGAAATTCTACCTTATTAGACGAGACGCTTATGGTTTACTTCAAAGCACCGCATAGCTTTACAGGTGAGGATGTTGTAGAAATAAACTGTCATGGCGGTGTTGCAGTTGTGGATGGTTTGTTGAATGCATTAATGGCAAATGATGGCGTACGTCATGCTGAGGCTGGTGAATTCACAAGACGTGCTTTTATGAATGATAAAATGGATTTAACAGCCGCAGAAGGGGTTGCTGACCTTGTTGCAGCGGAGACTGAAGAGCAGAAAAAGCAAGCATTAAGTCAAATGAAAGGTGAGCTGGGTGTTGGTTTTGAGCGTTGGAGGTCACGTATTATACATATGTTAGCGCATAGTGAGGCGGCGATAGATTTCCCAGATGAAGAGTTGGATGTATTGGCTGATGCGGGGGTGAAACTTAAGGTTGATGAGATTATCGCAGATTTAGAGGCTGCGATTGATACAGATGTTGGTTGTCGTTTACGTGATGGTTTTAAGGTTGTAATAATTGGCAAGCCAAATGCAGGTAAATCAAGTTTAACCAATTTGTTAACTGGTAAGGATACAGCTATTGTTAGTGCGATTGAAGGTACAACAAGGGATGTAATTGACACGAGGCTTGATGTGAATGGTTACCCTATCATCCTATCGGATACAGCAGGTATCCGTGAAACGCAAGATGAGATTGAAAGGGAAGGTGTTAGTCGCGCTAAACGTAAGGTAGACGAAGCTGATTTAGTAATATTGGTGACGGATGGCACGCAGTGGCCAGATGTAGATGCGGATCTTGTTGGTTTGTTAAAAGTGAAAAGATCTATGGTAATTTTTAGCAAATCTGACAAATTAAACCAAAAGGTAAATTGTGAGGCTGGTTTTGTATTTAACAATAAGGTTGAATTAAAGGGCGAAGAATATCCTGCCTATAGCGTTAACCTGACAGCCGCTGATTGTTTGCCTGTAATTTTAAATGCTTTGGGTGAGCTTGTTTCAAGTTTGTTTGCCCAAAGTCAGCAAGGGGCAAGGCTTTCAAGGGAGAGGCATAGAGAGGCAGTGCGATCGGCTCTTGTGCATTTGTATAGAGCACGTGATTTGTTTGAGGGTAATGATTTTGGTTTGTCTTTAAGTGAGTTGTTGGCTCAAGACTTGCGTGATGCTGCAGCGGCCATTGGCACCGTGACAGGAAAGACAGATACAGAAGATGTGCTTGATTTAGTATTTAGTACGTTTTGTATTGGTAAATAGTAAACCTTTTGGTTTATTATCCAATGTTACGCCATTCATTATGCCATTTTAGCCCATCTTCTCCAGAGAGTTGTTCTATAATGGATAGAGTTTTGTGCTCAGATTCAAGTGTTGTGCAGTCCGTATTTATAATGTGATCTGATCTTTCCAAATATTCAGACATAGGCATTTGCTTTTGAGATATGAAATTCCATTTTTCTTGGGTATTTTCTTGACGCTCCATAAATCGATGGTAACGCTTTTCCTCTACGCATGAACAAACGGCTATGCTGTCACAGAGCTCGTTAAATTTATTTTCAAACATAAGCGGTACAGCTAAAACTGCCATTTTACTTCTATTGCTATAGGCGTGTGTAAGTTGGTACTTCATAACCAGCCTTACTTGTGGGTGTACGATGCCTTCAATTTCTTTAAGTAATTCGGAGTCGTGTTTGATAATTTCAATAAGAGATTTGCGGTTTATATTTCCAGAAGTAGGGTCTATTATAGACGCGCCAAAGCGCTCTACAAGCTGTAGAAATACAGGTGTTCCCTTGGTGTAACAGTCATAAACGATTGTATCTGCATCGATAACAGGTATGCCTTCGCGTGCAAATATTTGGGAGATCGTTGATTTCCCGCTTGCTATAGGGCCTGTGAGTCCAAGGATATACATCGTTTTACCTTTTGGTTAAATTAATATTTTTAGCTCGTATAGTTTGTTTATAAGTGCATTTATGGGTAAACCTATAATTGTATGATAGTTACCTGTTACGCTTTTGAGAATATGTGGGGCAAGTGGGCTTTCTATTTTGCAAGCGCCTGCGATACCTATAACGCCGCCAGTTTCACTGGCTTCTTCAAGGTCAACATACTTTTCAGCTTCACGCATGCTAAAGTTTCTAAATTGTATAGTTGGTTCCTCTTGGTGCTGCCATATAACTTCACCGTTTATGCAAAGGGTGGCAGAGGTGATGAGTTGGCATGTGATACCGGATTGGCTGGTGAGTTGACCTATGGCTTCTGCTCTGTTTTTAGGTTTTGAGGTAAGTTCGTTGTTTATAACGCAGGCTTGGTCGCCAGATAATACATAAACATCGGGGTATTTTTTAGAAATTTCTAAGCCTTTATGGTTTGATATAGCTGTGACTTGATCGGAGATGTTTAAATGATTAACCGTTTGTTTGAACGACTCCTCTTGTGCGTCCTTTACAAGGTTTTTTCCAATGTGATAGCTAATATTTGCAAAGTCTAATACTTGCTTTCTTCCATAAGAATTTGATGCGAGGACTAATTTTTCAACTTGTTTAAACATTTGGTTAATCAACTCCTAGTACAAGTCTATTTTTAACAACCCATCCACTTACGTTGCCGTAAACAACTTTGCATAAATAGGGTGTGCAATGGTCAATTGCTAATATGACATTTGGCGCAAATCTTAAAACAGGTTTGGTGGCATCAGGCTTTTTATACATCACAAGTGGCTTGCCTTCACTCACGAGGCTTGTGCGCCTTTTTGACAGTAGGCCTTTGTATATCCAACCGCTCTCACCTTCTATGTCCCTAATTTTATACCATGACTGGTATGTGTTTAGTATTTCGACAGGGTAGCCAAAGCGTTTGTATACCCACAGGATAGGGAACTGTGTTCCAGGGCCACTACGTACATTTACCTCATTTTTTCGCATACTTCCAAACATGGTATCCATGTCTGTTTCCTGTGCTGTGACAGGAAGTGTGTAGAGGCATAGAATTATAAGTAAAAATCGCATGGGTGGTTCCTGTTGTTAATATATTTTGATCATTATGACAGAAAGCAACCAAAAAATCATTGGTTTTGTTCGTAGATTTTTATGTATTAAGTTGGTTTTCTTAAGGCTTTGTTGTGGCGCAGTTATGTTTTTTTGTGCGTCTTTATAGGTTGGCTGTGGAGCTATTATAGCTTTGCTAATATGCAGTATATGGTATGTATCTATAGGCGAGTGCTTCCATGATGTGCTGTTTATTCAGCGTTTCTTCACCATCTAAATCCGCAATCGTACGTGCGACCCTAAGTATACGATGGTAGCCGCGTGCGCTCATTGCATAGCGTTCGGCGGCTTTTTGAATTAGTACTTGGCACTCATCTGTAAGAGGGCAAAATTGGTCAAGTAAAGGGCCATAAAGCTCTGCATTTGATGTTATGTTTGTACCGTTATAGCGCTGTTTTTGAATCTCACATGCTTTTTCGACACGTAGGCGAATTTGCGTACTATTTTCTTTCGCTGGCGGCAGGTGCATTTCTTTAATAGAAACAGGAGCCACGTCAACGTGTAGGTCTATACGGTCGAGGAGCGGGCCTGAAAGTTTTGACCTGTAGTTTTGAATTTGCTTTGGAGTGCTTGTACATGCAATTTTTGGATGCCCTAAATATCCACAAGGAGACGGGTTCATCGCTGCGATGAGTTGAAATTTGGCTGGATAGGTGACGTGATGATTTGCACGTGAGACTGTAATCGAACCTGTTTCTAGGGGTTGGCGCAGTGTTTCGAGAACTTGTCTTGGGAACTCAGGGAGTTCGTCTAAAAATAGTATACCTTTATGTGCCAGCGACATTTCACCAGGCTTTGCTTTAATGCCGCCGCCGCAAAGTGCAACGGCTGATGCTGTGTGGTGTGGTTCTCTAAAAGGCTTTTCGCTAATTATACCTTCAAGGGGCATAAGCCCAGCTATGGAATGTACCATAGATATATCTAACATGTCGGCCGAAGTCGGGGGTGGCATAATGGTTGATAGACGCGCGGCAATCATACTTTTTCCACTGCCAGGTGCCCCGCACATTAACATATTGTGGCCGCCAGCTGCGGCAATTTCAGCTGCACGCTTCGCACTTTCTTGGCCGCGTATGTCGCTAAAATCTATTTTATTTTTGTGCGTTTGTGCTTTAGCACGTAGTTTTTGTTTTGTTGGTGTGATGGGGTTTTGCCCTTTAATATGTCCAAAAAGGTCATGAAGGGAGCTTATAGCGTAGGCGTCAACATCGTCTATCCAAGCTGCTTCTGTAGCGTTTTCTTTTGGTATAAATAACTTTTCGATGCCTTTTGCATGGGCATGTATGGCTGCGGGCAAAGTGCCTAATACAGGTTTCAAGCTGGCATCAAGACCTAGTTCACCCATAAAAAAGCTATTTTCTACCGTGTCTTGAGGGAGGGCTTTTAAAGCAACAAGTAAGCCTGTGGCTATAGGCAGGTCAAAGTGGTTGCCCTCTTTAAAAATATCAGCAGGGGAAAGGCTGACTGTAATGCGTTTTGCAGGTAAGGCAATGCCCATCGCGTGAAAAGCGCCGCGAATGCGTTCGCGTGATTCTTTGACAGCGCCATCAGGTAAGCCAACAATTTGAAAGCTGGCCATGCCTGGTGCAATTTGCACCTGAATATCTACCGTGACGGCATTGATCCCTGAAAGTGTAATTGTTTTAACATGTGCAACCATGTTTAGAATGTAGCTTAATGAGTTATATTTTACAAGGGTTTGTATGCGCCTTTATTTTGTTTGTGGGTGTACACATAAGATATAAGAAGGAGTGATATATTTTATGGTGAGTGAGTTAATGGAGCGTATTGCTTTAATTGCGCTTGAAAAAGAGGTGTCGGACAAGGTATTGGAATGCTTAAAATCTAATTTGAAGGCGGGTGTTGCAGGTGGTGTAGATCGGCAAGCTGAATTGATAGATAAAAAAACTTATAAACACGCCAAAGATACATAATAAACTATCTGGTATATTACCATACGGTATATTATTTATTTATATTTAACTAAACGGTAAAATATAAATGGTATTTGCTTAATCTTAAAAAAAAGTTTAAACTTTTAAGTAGTTAAATAAATACTTTTTCTTTTTGAAGACCCTTTCAGGGTTTATTACTCTAAATAACCGCTTTTTGCGGCCCACTTATCAACCGCGTTTGCGGAGGTTCTCTTATGTTTACCAAATATGATGGTGCGTTAGCGCCTGTTGTACGCTGGTTAAATGTTAAGAAGAAAATTTTGACATTTTTAGTGTATATGCTTTATCTAACATTGTTTTTATTACCTGGTTACTTTGCAGGTTGGCAATATGAATTTTCTATATTAACGGTTTTTATACTGTTTTATGTTGGTTATATGGCGTATGAATTACGTAAAGCTGTAAAATTAGCAATTTCCGATCATGGTATCGATGTTTTAAATGCTTCTACAAGGTATGACTGTGTTACTTATATTGACCTTGTGGCGAAGGTTAATGCGCTTTGTAAGGCACACAACATTCAAAAGCCTGTTTGTTTAAAACTAACACATAGTTTAGGCGTTTGTGGTGCGGGTGTTACGGCTCTTCCTGAGGAATATAATATATATCTCTCTCCTGAGGTTCTCCATTTACCTGAACATGAAATTGACTTTATTATAGGGCATGAATTTGGGCATGTTGTGAACAATGATATGCAATTAAATGTCAGAGGCCGTATAGTGAATATTCTGTTTTTATTACATGTTGGCTTTGTTTCTTTGGCGGACCTTAATTCGATATATCTACTGTTTTTTTCTGCTATTACCGTGGTGTTACTTTTTTTTATGAACGGTTTTAATGAGAGATGTCGTGAGTATTTGGCCGATATTTTTTCTGTTCAACTTAATGAAACAACATTGGGGGCTGAGTGTCATTTTAAGAGGATTTTCTCTTCTTATTTTAATAGTGATAACTGCAGACGTCGTTACATTGTTCAGAGCTTTTTGTTGCAATCTCACCCATTGCCAGAACGGCGTTTGGCTTTTATTGAAAAGCTACGTTTGTTGATAGATAGAAACGTTAAACTATTAGGTTGAGTATTAAAGTGCTTGTACCGATCTTTGTTTTTTGATACATTTTAAATTCAATGATATATCTTTATCTTTTTAACACACGTTCTTTCTTTGGAGGTGTTCTCTATGAAAGGTGCAAGAGCTATATGTACGCACTGCGGTTGCGATGATCTGTTTAAAATATCCCTTGTGGACAAGAAGGCGACATGTCCTGAATGTGGCACAGTTTACACGATTTTAAATCAAGAAGAGCATGAAAAAGCGCAGGCAGAAGGCAAGCGTCGTCGGCTTAAAAATCGCCCTTTGCCGTAAATCGAAAAAAAAGAGGGCTATTAAGCCCTCTTTTTATTTTTTAACCGTAAGGTTAAATGTCAATATTTTGAACGTTTAATGCGTTTTCTTGAATAAAGTCACGTCGTGGTTCAACAATGTCGCCCATTAGGGTTGTGAATATTTCGTCGGCCGCCATAGCGTCATCAATATTCACTTGCAGTAATGTGCGATTGTCTGGGTCTAGTGTTGTTTCCCATAGTTGGTCAGGGTTCATTTCACCAAGACCCTTATAGCGTTGCAGTGATAAGCCTTGGCGACCTGTCGTTAGGATGGCTTGCGCTATATCTTCTGGGTTCTTCACTTTTTTATCGCCAGTTTTAAGGGTTATAATAGCGTTGCCAATTAAATCCATTAAACCAGCTTGGGTTAATGTGTTACGCACCACAGGTAATTGTAAGTTATCATGCTCAATAATGTTACTTTCAAGCAAGCCTTCTTTTTGGCGGTTAAAGTTCAAACGGAAAGTTCCCATATCGTTTGCTTCAGAGGTTACTGTCCATTTTTCGTGGTCTGCTTCATCGCGGTTTAACCAGTCTTGTATTTTACCAGCTAACGTTGAAGCTTCAGAAGAAGATGTGAGTGATGTGGTAGTTGCACCTGTTTTGATCAAACTCCACATTAAAAATGCAGGGATTTTGCCGTCAACAGACTTTATGTTTTCACTTACAGCATTGCAAAGTTTAAACGTTTCCATTAAATCGTGACCTGAGCGTTGCTCACCATTTTCAAGGTTAAGAATTGCACCATCTGTCCCTACAGAGGAAAGATATGTGTTTAATGCAGGTTCATCTTTTAAGTAGGTTACACTTTTGCCTTTTGCCACGCGGTAAAGCGGTGGCTGAGCAATGTATAAGTGACCGCCTTGAACCACTTCTGGTAAGTGACGGTAAAAGAATGTAAGAAGAAGTGTGCGGATGTGAGAACCATCGACGTCGGCATCGGTCATGATGACAATTTTGTGGTAACGCAGTTTTGCTAGGTTAAATTCTTCCTTGCCAATACCTGTACCAAGGGCAGTTACAAGTGTACCAATTTCTTGGTTTTGTAACATACGGTCAAAGCGTACACGCTCAACGTTTAAAATTTTACCACGTTGTGGCAAGATAGCTTGGAATTTACGGTTACGACCTTGCTTAGCCGAGCCGCCCGCACTGTCACCCTCGACAATGAAGATTTCGCAAAGTTCAGCATTTTTAGACGAGCAGTCTGCAAGTTTACCTGGCAAGTTGGCAACGTCAAGTGCGCCTTTACGGCGTGTAAGTTCGCGTGCTTTACGCGCAGCGTCACGCGCTGAAGCGCTTTCAAGAACTTTTTGTACAACAGTACGTGCTGCTTGTGGGTGTTCTTCAAAGTATTCTGCAATTTTTTCTGAGATTAAACTTTCAACAGCTCCACGTACTTCAGAAGAAACGAGTTTATCTTTTGTTTGAGAGCTAAATTTAGGGTCTGGTACTTTAACAGAAAGTACGCATGTAAGACCTTCACGGCAATCATCACCGGTAAAGGTGCTTGTTTTACCTTTTTTAAGAAGACCGCTTGATTGTGCGTAGTTGTTAATGGCTCTTGTTAATGCGGCACGGAAACCTTGAATGTGGGTACCACCGTCTTTTTGTGGAATGTTGTTTGTAAATGGGTATACATTTTCTTGGTAGCCATCGTTCCACTGCATTGAAAATTCAACGCCAATATCATCTTTTTCAGCATTGAAGTAAATAATATCGTCCTCGTAAAGGCATTGACGGTTACGGTCCAAGTGTTTTACAAAGGCAGCTACACCGCCTGTGTAATTAAATATTTCTTGTTTAAGTTCTTCGCCGCGTAAGTCTTGAATTGTGATGTGCACACCAGAGTTAAGGAAGGCAAGTTCACGGATACGGTTAACTAAAATGTCGAAGCTAAATTCAATAAATGCAAAGGTTTCAAGAGATGGCCAAAATGTAATCGCTGTCCCTGTTTCTTCTGTTGCAGAAATTTCTTTAAGTGGGGCAACTGGCTCACCCATTTTATAAGATTGTGTCCAATATTTACCAGCACGCCAAATTTCAATTTTTAAGTCAGAACTTAAGGCGTTTACAACAGAAACACCTACACCGTGCAAACCACCTGACACTTTGTAAGAGTTGTTGTCAAACTTACCACCAGCATGTAGCTGGGTCATAATAACTTCGGCAGCGCTCACACCTTCTTCTGTGTGAATGTCGGTTGGGATACCACGGCCGTTATCTTTTACAGTGGCAGAGCCGTCGGCATTAAGGGTTACAAAAATACGGTCACAGTGACCGGCAAGGGATTCATCAATAGCGTTATCAAGCACTTCGTATACCATGTGGTGTAAGCCAGAACCGTCGTCTGTGTCACCAATATACATACCAGGACGTTTACGTACCGCATCGAGACCTTTTAGAACTTTGATTGAGTCTGCGCCATAAGCTTTATTGTTTGTTGCTTGAATTGCTTCAGTTGTCATTTCAGCATTTTCCTTGTGGTTTATTGTTGTTTCCATGGAACTGTATTTGCCCCTTTTTTTAATTCTTTAAAACTGCCGTATTGTATCATTTTTTGTTGTTTGAATCTAAGAAAAACAATGATTTTTACCCTTAAAAGCAAAAAAAACCCACACTCAAAGAATGTGGGTTGCTCGAGGGGGTGTTTTGAGGCTTAAATGGCACATAAACCTTTCAAAATAGCCATTGTTTCATCGGGGTTTTTAACAGGTATGGTTTGGTTTTGAGTGCTTTCAGCTTTTAGCGCTTGAGCAAGTTCAAAATCATTACCATTTTCATGCATTTGATCGCCAAAAAAGACGACGCTTTTATCGGAAATTTCACGTAGTTGATTTAAAACACTAGCCTTTGATAATTTCTTGTTAGAAAAATCAATGGTAGTTTTACCAAAAACTTGAAAATCTAGATTGGGTGTGTAATTGCAACAATTTAAAACGTTGCAAGCACGCATTAAGAAATTAGATTTCTTGTTCCACTCAATAAAAGCTTCACGTTGTTCTGGTGTTGCATTTTGCCCCAAAGGGGTAAAGGCGCCAGTTGATGTACGCTTGATGATATGACCGCCTGTTTTGATAGGAAATTCACAACTTTCAAGTAAAGACTGTAAAAGGTCTTTTAAACCTTCTGGCCACGTGAATAGATGTTCAGCAATCACAGTGTGGTTGTGCACAACTTCCATGCCAAAGCAGCAAAAGCTATAAGCTTCGCTTAATATACTTTGTGGTATACGCTTTTCAAGATTTGCGTAGTCACGTGCAGTAGCAAAAGCAATGGTATAACCTTTGATGTTTTGGAGGTAGTCAAGTGTGTTACACATTTCGGCGCTTAAAGGCTGGCCCGAAGGTGCGATTGTTTCATCCATATCAAACATTAAAATGTGTGATAAAGCGTTCGCTTTTTGGATTGAGAAATCCATAGAGGGTCCTTAGGAGGCTAAAAGCCGCCAAAATGGGGAAAAAGATAAAGTGTTTTTACTATTGTTATATATATAAGGGGGTGGGTTTAAAATTTCAAGTTTTTAGTCGATATCTTTTTTGAAACTTCCGTCACATGCACAGAAGAATTGTACATTTTGAAGTGATGTGAACATTTCCTTTTCTGTACCTGTGAGCCATATTTGACTGCCAAGCTGAATAAGAGCGCTAAAAAACCTTTCCTTTGTTTGGCTGTCAAGGTGCGCAGCCATCTCGTCTAAAAGTATAATAGGTGCTTCGCCTGTTTGTTGATGGGTTAGGCGGCTATTGGCTAAAAGTATTTCCAGTATTGCGCGCTTGTGTTGCCCTGTCGATGTTTGGGATAGGTTGATATTTTCAGGTTGAAGAATACCTTCAACGTCGCTGCGGTGCGGGCCGAAATGGCTACTGCCAAAACGTCCGTCTCTTGTGCGGTTTTCGTATAATTTTTCTTGAATACTTTTTTTATCAACCTTCTCCATACGTTCAAATGACCCTGTGAGTTTAAGGTCAATTGCATCAAGATGGGTTTTAAGCATTTTTAAGTAATGGTTGCGAGACTGGCTGATAAGAAAAGCAAAATGAGAGGCTTGCTCTTCCTCTATATCAATCCATGTTGTGGCGGCATTTTCTTTCAGTAATTTAAGGCGCGCTTTTAAATGATGTTTATAGCGGTTTAAATGTTGTGCATGTTGAGGAAAATGACCAAAAGCAAGGCGGTCTAAAAATTCGCGTCTTTGGCTGGCGCTATCCATAAATAACCTGTCCATTTTTGGCGTGAACCATAAAATATTACCAAGGTTTGAAAGCTCGGCCTGGGCTTTGGCTGCTTCGCCATTTATTTTAAGCTGGCGCTTCCCTTTTTGGTAAAGCATACCAACTGTATTTTCTTCATCTTTATTGTTGATGTTGCTATGCAGTGCCCATGTTTTTTCATGATGCTTTATATGGTCATCTAACTTGTGGCGGTGCATGCCGCTGCCAGGAGAAAGTAGAGATATAGCTTCAAGAATACTTGTTTTACCAGCGCCATTTTCACCGTAAAGTGCCACAATAGGCGCGTTATCTAATTGCAGATGAGCGCTTTCTATATTGCGGAAGTTGGTAAGCTTTAAACTGGTGATTTTCATAAAAGCATTTTACATAGAAGTGTGCCGTTTATCAAAAGCTTTGTAAGCACTATTTGACATTTATGTGGGGATGGTGGTATACAATTTGCGCTTGCTTATACTTCTTGCCTTTTTTGGAGGGTATTTGCGTTTCATGCATAGTTATAAAAGAACCCGTCGGTAAAATATATTATCGCTGGGTTTAATTTTGGTTAAAAAAAGCGCTGTATAAAAATACAACGCTTCCTGTAAAAGTTGCTAGCGACTAGATCCGCATAGGCATCACAACGAAGAGGCTTGATGCATCGTCTGGGTCTTTTACAATGACAGGTGACGTGTTGTCTTTAAAGTAAAACAGCATATCTTCACCTTCAATGTGTCCGCCAATTTCGCTTAAGTATTTAGCGTTAAAGCCGACGTCTAAGTCGTCAAAGTCGTATTCAACTTTTACTTCTTCGAGCGCATTTTCTTGGTCAGGGTTATTGGCGCTAATCATAAGGTTGTCCTTGTGGATACCAAATTTTATAGAGCGTGATTTTTCATGAGAAAGAATAGATACACGGTCAACGGCTTGCATTAAAGCTTGGCGTGACACATCCATTTCTTTTTTGTTATCAACAGGGATAACGCGTTCGTAGTCAGGGAATGTACCGTCGATAAGTTTGGATGTGAATGTAACGTCACCCGCTTCGGCTTGAAGTTTTTTCTCATTGATTGTGAGTTTAAGCTTGTCGCATGTTTCAGCAAGTTTACGTAGCTCAACTACAGTACGGCGTGGAATAATAACACCTGTTAGTTCAGCGGCGCCTTCTGGTAGTGCAAATTCTAAACGTGCAAGGCGGTGTCCATCTGTTGAAACGAAGCGTAGGTGTGGTTGGTCACCATCTGTTGAAACGTGCATGTATACACCGTTTAGGTACTGGCGTGTTTCTTCTGTAGAAACGGCAAATAGTGCTTTTGAAAGAATGCGACGTAAGTCAGTTGTATCCATTTCAAAAGTAACACCATCGTCAAGGCGTGTCATGTCAGGAAAAGCATCTGCGTTTAGGCAAGCAAGTGAAAATTTGGCTTTGCCAGCACTTACAGCAAGGCGGTCACCTTCATTTGAAAGTTCCATGCCAACCATAACCCCTTCAGGGATTTTGTTGATAATCTCATAAAGTTTGTGAGCGCTGACAGTTGTTACACCTTCTTGCTCGGTAAAAGCTTCAGTTGAGCCTTGAACGGTGATGTCGTTGTTTGTCGCTGTGATTTCAAGCAGGTTGCTTGTTGCTTTAAGTCTAACGTTAGAAAGGATGGCAATACTTGTGCGTTTTTCAACGATAGATTGCGTGTGCTTTAACTGCTTGAGCAAAGTTTCTCTAGAGATGGATAATTTCATAATCTGACCCTTGGTTTACGTTTCGTTTGTCTTTATATTTATACACTTAAAAACAGGAGAAAGGATACCACATGGAGCCATGAAGTAAAAGGCTTTTTGCGTATAAAAAAGCCATTGAGGGTGTAAATTGAGACAGGTGAATATTTAAAGTTGTTTTACGCTTAATTTTAAACTGTAAAAGCGTGATTTAGAGGGTTTTGAGGATGTTTTCAAGTAGGTTAATATCCTCAGCCATGCTTGTATCTGTATTTTGCAGCTTTTCCACTGTTTTAGCGGCGTGCATGACAGTTGTATGATCGCGCCCACCAAAAGCTTTGCCAATTTCTGGGAATGACTTTGTGGTGAGGTGTTTAGCAATGTACATCGCAATTTGCCTTGGGCGTGCCACGGCGCGTGTGCGGCGGCTTGAACTCATATCACTCACTTTGATATTATAGTATTCCGCTACTTTTTTCTGAATTTCAGCAATCGGCACTTCACGGTCAACGTGTCTAAATAGATCTCTTAACAGGTCTTGCGCGGTATCGATGGTGATTTCTTGCTGAATAAGAGTGGAATGCGCTGCAATACGGTTAAGCGCGCCTTCAAGCTCACGGATGTTGCTATCAATTTTACTGGCCAGCATCATCGCTACAGGGCGGGTAAGCTCTATACCTAAGGAGGCTGCTTTTTGGTCTAAAATAGCTAGCCTTGTTTCAAGGTCTGGCTTGTGTACTTCTGTTGCAAGGCCCCAACCTAAGCGTGAACGCAAGCGGTCTTCAATACCCTGCATTTCGTGTGGTGACTTGTCGGATGTTAGAATAATTTGTTTACGTTCACTCACCAAAGATTCAAAGGTGTGGAAAAACTCTTCTTGGGTTGCTTCTTTACCTGCAATAAACTGCACATCATCAATCATTAAAACATCTACATTACGGAAAGTGCTTTTAAATCCGTGTGTGTTTTTGTTTTTAAGAGCGCTGATAAAGTTGTGTAGGAATTTTTCGGCGCTGATGTACATCACGCGTCGACCTTGTTGGTGCTGGTTAATGTGCCAGGCAATGGCATGCATAAGGTGTGTTTTACCTAAACCGACGCCACCGTGTAAAATAAATGGATTGTATGCAATGTCAGAACTTTCAGCAATACGCTTCGCCGCAGCGTAAGCAAATTCGTTGGATTTACCTATCACGAAATTGTCAAAAGTAAAGCGTGGGTCAAGCGGGTTACCTTGGTAAGGCGCTGGTTTTTGTCCGTGTGATGACATATTTGGTTGTTGCATGTACGGCATGTGCTGCATGTGCGGCTGAACCATAATTGGAGCGGCTTGCATGGGTGCCTGTTGTGCAGGTGTAGGTGTAGGGGTTTGTGCCTGTGTTTGAACTTGCGCAGGGGCTGGTGGCGGTGTTGGTTCTGTCATGACCGCTTTAACTTTAAGCTCAAGGGTTACAGAACAGTCTAGCGCTTGCGATAAGCCTTTTTTTATAAGGTGGCTGTAATGGCGTAATACCCAGTCGTGCATAAAACGGGTGGGTACAATAACAGTGACGTTTGCGCCTTGCGATGTTGTATAGTCAACTTCTAAAGGGGCAAGCCAGCTCATAAAGCTGTCTTCACCGACTTCATTCTTAAGCCAGTCCCTTACTTGGGCCCATGATGTTGAGTTGACTGTCATCTTTTATTCGTTACCCTTATATATTAAATAGTCCATAAAAAAAGGCTACCCGAAGATAGCCCTCTCATTCGCTAAAAAGCGATAAAGTAGAAAAGCTACCTTATGCTGTAAGGCCTTTTACGCGTGTGCTTAGGCGAGAAACTTTGCGGTTAGCAGTTTCTTTTTTCAAAATGCCTTTAGATGCACATTTGTGTAGCTGTGACATTGCTACAGTAAATGTTTTACCGATAGCGTCTTTGTCGCCAGCTTCAATAGCATTTTCAAGTGCTTTTACAGCTGTACGCATACGTGTACGAACAGCTTTGTTGCGCTCTGTTACAGCTTCTGTTTGACGAATTCTTTTTAGTGCTTGCTTATGATTAGCCATAAGTTAACCTTTCTTTCTTGAAAGTTATACCCTAACTTTGATTGTACCATTACAATCAGTGAGCTATTCAACCGAAGTTGTTGGGCTTCATTTGTTTGGGGAATTTACCCTGTGGATAAGTATATGTCAACCAGTAAATGTAAGGGTTGCCGAATTTTATCCACAGGGTAAATTTAACGGTTTGGTTAAATATGGCTCTTTATGAGGTTTTTGCTATGCTATGTACCCCATATCACCAAAAGTGATATCTTCTTCCAACTCTTCACTTACACCAATAATGCTTGCAGGGTCAACAAAGTCACCTTTTTCAAAAATAGACAGTGCGTCTTGTACGTAAGCTTCACGGCGCATACCACAAAGCACGGATGTCACACCAGGGACGCTGGCGATACTATTCATGGCAATTTGCTGTAAAGGTGCATCTTTCCATGATTCCGGAAGTCTATCACGGATCTCTATTTCTAGGATTTTTAGATTTTCAGCATCTTTTTCACGCATGTCTTTGCGTAAAGCATCTAGTAGTGTTTTTGCTTGCTTGCTAAAGTTCTCTCGTACAAGAGAAAGTGAATCGGCAATTTCTGGCTGAGAAATGACAATTTCTTCAATCACGTGATTCATCATAGCAATGTGCGGTGTGAAAAACATGGTGGACATATGGTCAAGTTGAACGCTGTTACTGACTTCTTCTAAGATTTCGTCACCGTGAGCTGTAAAGCTGAACAAAGGTTGCTCGTCAATAGACGGCCACCCATTTAAAACCTTGTTTAAAACATCTTCAGTTTGTTTAATGGCGCCCAATGCCTCTTCAACAGTCGGCACATTTTTTTCGTCGGCGCTGTAGTTGCTTGATAATCGGTAAACACCGCCAGACATTGGAAAGGCGTTTAAAGGACGGTTTGCAAGCACGTTGATGTGCATGCGGCTTGCTAGTTCTAAGGTTGAAACACGCTCTTCGCCGTCAATAATTTGTGCGGTCGTGTTTTCTGTTTTAAGTGCGCCGAGCTCTAATAAATTAAAGGGCATTTCAATGCATCGAAACGCTGAACGTTTTTTACGTCCCCACGCAGTTGCTGCTGCATTCGTTGCGGCTTTAAAAACAAGGGCAAGGTCAGTGTGGTCTCCTTGGTCGCTTTCAACACCAAAAGTGTTAGAAGAAACGCCATAACAGCCAATAACACCTTCCTTAACCTTAAGCTCTAAAAATTCAAAAGCTTTTTCAATGCGGCTATAATATAAGTTTTTAAGGTCGTCAGTTAAAACGCCTTCGGTTTGGCTAATAGCATGGCCAATAAAATATTCTGGATTATGAAGAAGGTAGCAGTCGATATGCTCAACATTTAAATTTTCTAAAGAGCTTTTAAGTTGGCGCTCAAGGTTTGTAGGGTGAATGCTGTGCCATAGTTGATCGTTGATTTTAACGATTTCTTCTATGTGTGCATTTTCAGCTTCAAGCAAGCTTGTGCCTTGTAAGTATCCGCCTTTTGTGACAATGACGATTTCTTCACGATTTAAAAAGTTTTTTGTGTGTAGTTCTGTCAGTGTTTCACCAATAAACCTTTCACTGTCACCGTCCATGTAGTTACTGGAAGTGTCGATAATATTTACACCATTTAAAAGAGCTTTTTTTAAGGCAGCCCTTTGAATGCTATCGCCAATTGTTCTGTAGGCACCAAAACCAACTTTGGATATAGTGAATCCTTCAAATATACGCCAACTGTTTGGGCTAATTTTTGGGTTATGCTGCCACATACGGTCTGCATAATTTTTTGTTGCTGTTTCGGTTGCTTGTCCAGGTATTCTTTGCATGGAATTTTCCGCTCATTTTAATGAATGTTTGTGGCGTATATTGCCATTTTTTAATAGATCTGTCACTTTTATTTATATGGTATTTGCCATTTATAGCAGTTCGATATAAACTTTAAAAACTGCATGTGTCTATACTTTGTGTTTAGGTCGGCATTTTGAAAACAAAAAATAAAAGGAAATACTACTAGATGAAAAAATTAATTCTAGCAGGCGTTCTTCTCTTCACTACGATGGTTGGTCAGGTGCAAGCAGAAGAGTTATCTAAAAAAGATATTGAAAAAATCATAGGTGAATATATTGCTGTAAACGGTGGTGAAATTGCCGACTCTGTGGACAGATATTTAGAAGAGACACGTCGTGAAGCTGCTGCAAATCTTGTGTCAGAGCACACGCCTGTTTTTGGAAATAAAGACGCTAAAGTAACTTTAATTGAATTTAGTGATTTCCGCTGTGGTTACTGCCATAAAGTTCAGGAAACAATTTCTCAATTACGTGAAAAATACGAAGGTAAAGTGCGTTTTGCATTTAAAAACATGCCTATCCTCACAGAAGAATCTCGTCAGGCAGCGCTTGCAGGTTTAGCTGCTCATAAACAAGGGAAGTTCTGGGAATTTAACGCAAAGCTTTGGGATAACCAGCCACGTTTAGGTGATGAACTTTTTGTTGAACTTGCAAAAGAAGTGGGCTTGGATGTAGATCAGTTTAACACAGACCGTGCATCTGAAGAGATTTTTGCACAGGTACAGATTGACTTTGAAGATGGTAAAGGCGCTGGCGTACAAGGCACACCACACTTTATCATTAACGGTAAGGCGCTTTCTGGTGCTCAGCCAATCTCTGCATTTATAGATGCAATTGACGAAGCTTTAGAGTCAATAGCCTCTACGGAGCCGGCAAAATAAATAAATCCATATCCTTTATTTTTTAGTAAAGGGTATGGCTATTTAAAATAAAGGACATTACCTTGGCTAAAACACATAAAAGCACTGTAAATAAAGGATCTATGCCAATTTTAATATTAGCAGGGGCTGTCCTTTTTGTAGCGCTTATTCTAGAGCTTATACGTTTAGCGGCATATTCAGAAGTTGAATTTGATACAGAAGATAAAACTGTGAATCAGCCTGTTAATGTACAAACTTCAGGTAATGTTTTCGATAATATACACAAGCAGTATCCTACGTATAAGGATGTAGCAAGTCAGTTGGTACAGCGTAAAATTACATTTGAACCACATAATTACGTGTTAGGGAATGCATCGAGTAAAGTTAAAGTTGTTATATTTAACGATAATGACTGCGAGATTTGCCGTGCTGAGTCGCAACGTCTCACACGTGTTTTTAAGCCATTATTAAAAGACATTCTTGTTATTTACAAACATATGCCTGCCGATAAAAATAAAGATTCTATGTCTGCTATTTTTGGTCAAATCGCCATTCGAAAAGGTGTTTATGATAAGTTCTTGAACGAGGTTTCTGCTTATAAAAGCGACTTGAAGACAACAGAAGATTATTTAGTTCTTTTGGAAAAAATAGGCGTTTCATTACAAGATCAGCGTCAAATTATGATAAATGATATGGCTAATATTTTAAAAAGTATTCAAAATGACGTGGACCAAGCAACTGCAGCGGGTGCGTATGAGTCAAAGCATCAGCCTGTTATATATTTAAACGGTTATCAGTTGGGGCAACGCTATTTGCCTGAACATAAAATGATACATTATATTGAACGCTTATTAAAAGGCGAAGATATTGTACCAAAGGATGATGAGCAGGCGCTTCAAGACACGCAGAGTACAGCGCCGTAATCTTAGTTAGCTTAAAGGCTTCTCTTCTTTTCTAAATGTATGTCCGCAGTAAGGGCATACAACCTCATTTTCTTTGCCGCCTTTAACTGTGAGGTAAACGCGTGGATGCTTGCTGAATTTAGGTCCGTCACAAGCAACTTTTTCTGTCGCTATATATGAAACTTTTTCGTCGTTTGATTTAATGTATTCAGACATTTTATTTATCCATCTAAAATTGTTTTTATAAATGTGCCATATTTTAAAGATAGATGTCAAACAGCTTCATAATAAGCTTGATGTTTTATGGTGCGCCCGAGAGGAGTTGAACCTCCGACCTTCGGTACCGGAAACCGATGCTCTATCCAACTGAGCTACGGACGCTTGAAGGCTTATCATATCTTTTATGACTAAAAATGCAAAGAATATTACCTTTCCTCTTGATTAAAGGCTGTGTATACAGTAGTTGTGGGATGGTGGTTTTTAGTAGATTATTTCTTTCATTTTACCTATGACGTGATTGATGTAGATAGTAACTTGCATATTTATATGTTAGAGCCATATGCCGCACAAATCATTTACTATCATCATGTTATTCAAAAGCCACTTATGTGGTTTACCATGGTTTCAGGTGGCGCGTTATTGTTTTGGAAGTGTTTGCTTGCAGGGGATGATGTGTATATAGAATTTACGAGGCGCACTTTTTTGGTGGTACGTGGTATTGCTATTTTTCTTTTGGCTTTATTGCTTTATTTGGCTGGGGGTATCTGACCTTTAAAAGTGCGAAAAAACTTTTTTGGGATCCGCGGCAAATAAAAACGAGCAGTGCCGATAATATCCGTGCTGCAGAGTTTTATGAAAACCAAAAGGAAATTTGTAAGCAATACACACTATGTGCCGAGTCGTACTATACGCTTATTATTTTGATTGAATATATAAGGGAAGAACATGCTGAGGATATGGAAGACTTTACAGACTTAGATGCTTTAGTTGAAAAGTCTAAAAGTGAGGATGCATTCTTTAGCGACATTCAGTCACGGTTAAAGTTAGCTGAGCTTGATAAAGTTATGCCTTTTCGTTATGACTATCAGGTTAAAAAGCAAGAAACACAGCAAGACGTGTAAATTGTTTATCGAAACAAAAGAAGTCACTTAGGTGGCTTCTTTTTTTGTGATACAGTTTGTGTGTTATTTTTTAAAAAACGTAAAGAGAAGACGATGACGATACATGTTTCCCCCCTTTTTGATGAGCTTGAACCGTTTAACACGGGTATGCTCAAAGTTTCTGATATGCATAGCTTGTATTATGAGGAAAGTGGAAATCCTCAAGGGGTGCCTGTATTGTTTTTGCATGGTGGCCCAGGGGCATGCTGCTCACCTAAAAATCGTCGTCGGTTCGACCCCGATGTTTTTCGTATTGTGATGTTTGACCAGCGCGGTTGTGGGCAAAGTACGCCGAATGCTTGCTTGGAAGAAAATACAACGCAGCACCTTGTTTTAGATATAAACGCCTTGCGTCTGCATTTAGGTATAGAAAAATGGATGGTGACGGGTGGTTCGTGGGGGAGTACATTGGCTTTGGTCTATGCTGTTGAATATCCTAGTCAGGTTACAGGGCTTGTTTTAAATGGTATATTTTTGGGGTATCAAGTTAATGTAGAATGGCTGCATGGCCCACACGGTGTCGCGCGTATTTTTCCAGAGGCTTACGATGACTATTTAGCATTTTTACCAGAAGATGAAAGGGGAAGTCCTTTAGAGGCTTATAATAAAATTATAAACGGTAAAGATAAAGGGAAAGCTATTCAGGCAGCTGTTGCGATGATGACATATGAAGGCAAAGTGATGGCGATGGCTGAAAACACTTTAAAGGAAGAGTGTGAGCGTGCTGAGGCGATGCGCTTGATGACAGATGTGCAAAAAGCTGAAATGCAATTAGGTTTTGAAAGATTTGCTTTTACACATAGCCGATTAGAAGGATATTACAGTGAAAATACTTTCTTTTTGGAGGAAGACTATATTTTAGATAATATCGATAAAATAAAGCATATCCCCACCGTGCTGGTGCATGGGCGTTATGATATGGTTTGTCCTGTTAAGAACGCTTACAAATTGCATCAATATTTGCCAAAAAGCAAGCTCACTATCGTACCAAATGCAGCGCATAGCACCAGCGAGATGATGGGTGAGGTGATGGGTGCTATTAAAGACATGGCAAAAATTGTATTAAATAGATAAACCGTCTACTTCAGGGTGAAGAATATCTTCACTTTTGCAAATGTTATATTCGTAAAGTAGGCGCTCTGCCATAATTGTGAATAGGTCACGCTTGACACGTTCAGCTGCTATTTTTCGCTCATAACCCATATAAAGCTGCAGCAGCTCTTCTTGAGATATGCCTTCTGGTGGAGATTTTTTAATTCTTTTGTATTCAATAATAAAGTCTTGATATGTCATTTCAGACCTATCGGCCAATCTAGATAATTTCCCTTCTTCAGCACTTAGATAAGTGCCAAAGGAGTCGCTTTTTAAAATACAGGTGTGCGCTGCCCTGGCGGCAAGGCGTACATCTTCAAATGCATCATTGGCAGATGAGATATCTGATAAAATATCAAGCTCTTCTTGGATACCTTGTTGCTGAAGAGAAAGTTCTTCTAAGCGTATACAAGCTTGATCACTTTGTGTGATGTTATGACAATTTTGACCTTGCCTCTCAAAGCTTTGCTTAATGTGTTCTTGTTGGTGCTGCACTGTTATCAGGCTTTCTTCAAGCTCTGCTTGCTTCTCTTCTATGGCTGTGTAGAGTATTTCCATGCAATTCACCCTTTATTGTATGTTTATATATATTTGGGGAGATAAGGCTTTAAATTCAAGTTAATACATATAAATTTTTGAGATTTATATTAAAAATTTGCACAAAGCGTAAAAATTTCATATATTTTGGGGGAATTTTTATTGTTCATAATACTGTAAGGGAAAAGAAAATGACAGAAGCTGCTGTAAAGGCGATGGAAGTACAAGCGAAAATGTACCCAGAAGGCTACGTTCCAAGCGAAGAAGAAGAATACATGAACCCTGTTCAAGTAGCCTTCTTTAAAGATATGCTCTTAGACTGGCGTCTACAGTTAGAAGAGGAAAGCACCTCAACTGTAAAAGAGCTTAAAGAAAACTCTTCGATTGAACCTGACTTAAATGATCAAGCTTCTTTAGAGTACGGCCAAACAGTTGAACTACGCACGAGAGATCGTGAGCGTAAATTGATTTCTAAAATTGATGAAGCTTTAGGGCGTATTGAAGACGGCGATTTTGGTTACTGTGAAGAAACAGGTGATCCTATTGGTGTAAAACGTTTACTTGCTAGGCCAATTGCAACGTTGTGTATCGAAGCAAAGCGTCGCCAAGAGAAGCAAGAAACAGGATATGCAGGTTAATCAATGTATTCACAAGAAGTAGACCCAAAGCTATTGGAGATACTTGTATGCCCAATTACTAAAAAGCCGCTTGTCTATGATAAAAAGGCAGGTGAATTGATTAGTAAATCTGCAAAACTCGCGTTCCCTATTAAAGATGGTATACCTGTTATGATAGTTGAAGAAGCGCGTGTTCTAGATAAATAAGAACAGAAATGTGAACAGATCCGCCTTATATGTTATAATGAGGCGGATCTGTTTTTTAAGGATTGAAATAAAATGTCACAGCCGATGGAAATACGCCTTCGAAGCGATAAAAAAAATCTAAGTATTGCTTTTAGTGCGGGTGAAATTTATGAATTTAGTGCAGAGTTTTTGAGGGTAGAATCACCTTCCGCAGAAGTAAAAGGACACGGCGCTGATCCTAAGCGCATTATTGCTGGTAAGCAAGATGTTGCTATTAAAAACATTGAACCTGTGGGGCATTATGCCGTGAAGTTCGTCTTTAGTGATGGGCATGCTTCTGGGCTGTATACGTGGAGTTATTTAAAAGAGCTTGGGGCTGACAAAGAAGAAATTTGGCAGACTTATTTAGAGAATTTAAAAAAACTAAACTTAAAGAGAGAAAATTAAATGTATAAAAAAATACTTATAGCTGTTTTGTTGCTTGCAACACCTGTACAAGCTTACGCAGAAGAAACTGGTGTGATACTGAAAAAAATGTGGGCACGTGCCACGGTTGCAGGCGCAAGTACGGGTGTGATTTACGGCATTATTGAAAATAAGTCAGGTAAAGATGATGCGCTTATCTCTGTTAGTACGCCTGTTTCTCGTATGGCAATGATTCATCGTACAACGATGAATGATGAAGGTATTATGAATATGAGTCATATGGAAAAAGTGGTTTTAAAAAATGATACTTTTGTTGTGATGGAGCCTGGTGACATTCACATTATGTTGATGGGATTAGAACAAAAATTAACAGATGGTTACGATATTCCTGTTAAGTTTGAATTTGAAAATTCGCCAGCGCAAAATATCCGTGTGAAGGTTTATCCTATTTCAACGACTTGGAAAAACGTAGAATAAGGTGGCTAGAATTATGTTTTATATTTATGATGTTGATATGACTTTAGCTGAGTCGGATTGCTGTATGACAGATGAAATGGCCGATGTTTTTCGCCAAGCTATGGCAGGGAAATCATATTTTTTCTGCTCTGGTAGTGCTTTGGATAAAATGAAACAGCAAATACCTGAAGATATCACAGAAAATGCGGCGGGACTTTTGCCAGTTATGGGTGGCGAGCTTTGGAAAAATGGTGAGTTGGTTTACAGACGTGAATTTACATGGCCAGAAGGTCTGCGTGAAGATTTAGAAGCCACGCTTGAGCAGAGTCAATATCCTGAGCGTACAGGTGACCATTTGCAAGACCGTAAAACAATGGTTTGCTTTTCCACAGTAGGTAAAGCTGCTGATATGCCGGCTCGTAAACGCTATGAAGCATGGGAAGAGCAAAATCGCGAACGTGAAATTTTTGCGAAAGAATTGGCTGCAAAATATCCATCACTTCATTTTTCTATTGGCGGTAAAACATCGGTAGATATTAGCGAGCATGGCAATGATAAATCTCAAGCACTTAAAGCTATGCGTGAATATTATGGTGATGAGCCTGTTATGTTTTTTGGGGATCGTATGTATGAAGGTGGGAATGACTATCCATTAAGCGAAGCTTTACGTTTAGAAAGCGCACAAAACGTAACTGTCCCGGTCCAAAACCCAGAAGATACGATGCGTAAACTACAAGAGTTACTTTTACAGAAAGTATCTTGAATATAAAGGAACTTTACAATGCCTGTGATTGAAGCGATTAACGTTAAAAAGAATTTTGGTGATTTTCAGGCTGTAAAAGGCGTGTCGTTTAATGTTCCAAAAGGCACGTGTGTTGGTTTGCTTGGCCCAAACGGTGCGGGTAAAACCACCACGATGCGTATGATTATGGGCTTAAGTTCTTTAAGCGAAGGTTCTTTGAATGTCTTTGGCGTTCCTGTTGACAAGGTGTCGCGCGCAGAAAAAATGCGTATCGGTCTTGTGCCACAGGAAGATAACTTAGACCCAGATTTGTCAGTTAGGCAAAATTTGGAAGTATATGGTAGTTACTTTGGTTTAAATAAGTCTTACGTTCAAGAAAGATCGGCTGAACTTTTAGAGTTTATGCAGTTGACGGAAAAATCAGACAACCGTGTAAACCACTTAAGTGGTGGTATGAAGCGCCGTCTTATTATTGCGCGCTCTCTTATTGCTAACCCTGACTTTGTTATTTTAGATGAACCAACAACAGGGCTTGACCCTCAAGCGCGTGTGCTTATATGGAAAAGCTTGCTTAAGCTAAAAGAAGAGGGGAAGACACTTCTTTTGACAACGCATTATATGGATGAAGCGCAGCGTCTATGCGACAACATTGTGATTGTTGATGGAGGTAAAGTATTAGATGAAGGTTCTCCAAAAGTGCTTATTTCAAAACATGTGAAGGACCATGTTTTTGAAGTGATGAAACCTGTGCCAGCAGATTTAAATTCAAGCAATATTGACCGTGAAGATATCGGTGACGCTGTTTTATTTTACGTTAACGATATGACTAAAATAAAAGACATGTTGTCAGAAGGTGTGACGTATACACACCGAGAGTCGAACCTAGAAGATGTATTTTTACGTTTAACTGGGCATAAGTTGCGAGATTAAATGTTGGGATCTTTTTTTTCATACACAAATATTCATGCGCTTATGGTGCGCTATTTTATGGAATATCGCCAATTGGCAAAAGTGCTTTTGCTTGGTGACGTTTTAGAGCGCGTTATATTTTTTATTGCCTTTGGTTTTGGTCTTGGGCGTGCGGTGAATCAAATTGCAGGTGTTGATTATATGACCTTTTTAGCACCTGGTATTGCAGCGGGATCTGGCTTGTTTGTTATGTTGGCTGCAACAACTTATGGTGCACATAATCGCTATTCTTCAGCACGTATTTGGCAAAGTTGGCTTGCGACACCTATTAAACTGCAAGACTTATTGTTTGCAGAGATATTATTTCCAAGTATAAGGGCGCTGCCTTCACTCCTTATTTTGTATATGGTGGCTTACGGTTTTGGAGCGATACCTTCTGTTTCTGGTGCGTTGTTAAGTATCCCTATTTTACTTTTAGCAAACCTTGTTTACGGGGTTATTACACTGGCCATGGCCGGGCTATTGGGTCGCTTGCTTTATTTTAAATATATTCAAAGTTTGTGGATTATGCCGATGTATCTTTTTAGTGGTGTTTTCTTTAATTTAGATGATGCGCCTGTTTGGTTAAGTGCTTTTGCACAAATATTTCCGCTCACGCATGTGCTTGAAATTGTAAGGCCAATGGTACTTGGTCAAAACGTTGAATTGTTTGATGTTTTATCACGTTTATGTGTTTTATTTATTATATTTGTGATTGGTTTTTATTTTGCGTTTAAATTTTTTAAACGTCGCTTGTTTGATTAAGGAGCTTGTTATATGACGCATTTTATTAAAACAGTTTTTGCTTTATGGAAAAGGCATTACTTTGTTTGGAAGAGTATGTTTTGGCCTTCTTTAACGTCAAATGTCTTTAACCCTTTATTGTTTTTATTTTCATTTGGTTTTGGTATGGGTTCTATTATTGAAACGATGGAAGTTGGCGGGCAACAGGTTTCTTATATGTCTTATATTATTCCAGGTATGATGGCTTACAGTGGTATGTTTGCGGCTAGCTTTGAAACGAGTATTTCAGCCTTTGCGCGTAGTCATATGCAAAGTTACTGGGATCAGGTTTTGTCTACACCTGCAAGGCTTTATCATCTGTTATGGGCAGAGATTTTCTGGGCAACATCTAAATCTTTGTTCGCTGTGGTTTGTGTGATGGCTGTTGGTTACGGTTTCGGAAGTATTGATGCGGGTCTTAGTATTTTACTGGTATTACCTGTGATGGCATTGGGATGCTTGTGTTTTTCAGCTTGCGGTATGGTGGCCACTTCCTTGGCAAGAAGTTTTGATATGTTTAGTTACTTCTTTACCTTTTGGGTAACACCTATGTTTATTTTTAGCGGTGTTTTCTTTCCTGTCACGCGTTTTCCTGAAGCGGTGCAAAATTTTGCCTTTTGTCTGCCTATGACGCACCTTGTTGATATTGTACGTGTGATTAGTGCCGACTTGCCTTTTGATGGCTTAGCTATTTTTTATAAAATGGCATATCTTGTTATTTTAACGGCAGTCGCTTATAGTGTTGCTTACCATAAAATGAAGAAAAGAATTTTTGACTAATGTCTAAATTGATTGAAATTGTATTCGATACAGAAACAACAGGTTTTGACCCTAAAACTGGGGATAAAATTGTTGAAATCGGGGCGTTGCGTATTTACGATAAAATGCGTACGGACGACCCTGCCGATACATTTCATTTATTGGTAAACCCTGAGCGTGACATTCCTGAAGAGGTTGTAAAAGTTCACGGTATTACAAATGAAAAGGTTAAAGATTCCCCAGTTTTTTCTGAAATTGCAGATGACTTTTTAGCTTTTATTGGCGACGCGCCTCTTGTTGCGCATAACGCGTCTTTTGATATGCGTTTTATCAATGCGGAATTAGAAGCGATTGGGCGAGAACCTTTAAATAACCCTGTGGTGGATACCCTTGCCATCGCGCGCCGTAAGTTCCCTGGTTCGCGCGCAACTTTGGACGCACTTTGTTCAAGGTTTGAAGTGGACTTATCTGTGCGCGTATTTCACGGAGCTTTGCTCGATTCACAACTTTTGGCTGACGTATATTTACATTTATGTGGCGGTTTGCAACACGGTTTTTCATTGGCAAGTGAAACATATTCATCGGACGATGATATACAGTTAGATGTATTATCATTGGTAGGCGATGTGCGTGAAGAGCGCCTTTTTCCTGTACCTGAAGATGAAGCAAAAGCACATGAAGCTTTTGTAGAAAAAGTGGGCGCTAGCCTATGGTTTGATGGTGAAAAATCTTCTGACTAACTTCTTGAATAAAAACTTTTTTAGCACTCGCTGCATGTAAGTGCTAAAAAAGTTCTGGCACTTTGTTGAAAAGAGTGCTAAAGTCCCCTATATTAAAATTATAAACATAACTTAGAGGAGGGGTTTTATGGTTGTTGAGCTTTCAGATCGTTCGCGTGTCGTCTTAAGCGATATCGTTGATATTTACACTGAAACAGGCCAACCTGTGGGTTCTAAGGCGCTTTGTGAAAGATCTAAACTTGACCTTTCAGCGGCTTCCTTGCGTAATGTTATGTCTGACTTAGAAAAAAATGGCTATTTGGAAAGTTTGCACACTTCAGGTGGGCGTGCGCCTACAGAAGCAGGTTTTCGTTATTACACACAAAGTATGGTTGAAGTGCAAGAAGACTTGATTGGAGATGATTTAAAGGCGCAAATTTTAGCGCGTATTTCTGATGAGAAATCTTTGAAAGAAACAATTGATGACCTTTCTATGTTTTTAGGGGAAATGACAGCCTGTACAGGTGTTGTAACTGCGCCTAAGTTTGATATGGAAACTTTAGATCAATTAGAGTTTTTACGTTTAAGTGGTGACCGTGTGCTGGCAATTATGGTGACAAAGAGCGGTGAAATTGAAAACCGCATTATTCACGTACCTGCCGATATTTCTATTGAAAAATTAAATGAGAGTTCAAAGCATTTACGCGAAGTTGTGGGTGGTAAAACCCTTTCAGACGCACGTGTTCTTATGATGCAGGAATTGATGGAACATAAAAATCATGTGGATAACATGATGGATGAAATGATGCAGGTTGCAGACGAGTGGGCAGAGCCTAAAGCTACGGATACAGCATTGGTTGTTTCAGGCACACAAAACTTGTTCCAATATCCAGAACTTGTGCGCGACCAACTTAAAAGCTTGTTCAAAGCTTTTGAAGAAAAACGCATGTTAATGGCCTTAATGAATGAAGTTTCTAAAGGTGAAGGCGTGCAGATTTTTGTAGGCACTGATTGCGGTATGCAAGATGTAAGTAGTTGCTCAATGGTGAGCACTTCTTACGGCAGTGCCGATAAAACAATTGTAGGGACGCTTGGGGTTGTTGGTCCGATGCGTATGAATTATAAAAGAGCGGTTCAGCTTGTTGACTATACAGGGAAAGTTCTCAGTAAAGTTATTGAAAAGCGTGGATTAGAGATAAGTCATCCGATGACTGAAATAAAAGGATAGATAAATGAATACTGAAAACACAGTAGAAAATGAAGTAACTGAAGAAGTTGTTCAAGCAGAAGACAATGTTGTTGATATGCAAGAAACGAAAGAAGAAGTTTCTGAGTTTGATAAAGTGACAGCAGAGCGTGACGAGTGGAAAGATAAATCTTACCGCCTTGCAGCTGAAATGGAAAACCTAAAAAAACGTGGCGCTAAAGAAATTTCAGACGCACGTAAATATGGTGTATCAAACTTTGCGCGTGAATTATTAGATGTTCAAGATAATTTAGAGCGCGCCATTTCTGTCCTTGAAGGGGCAGATGTGGAAGAAGATAAATTGAAGCCACTTGTTGAGGGGGTTTCGATGGTAAAAGGTCAGCTTGAAAAAGCTTTTGACCGTATGAGTATTAAAAAGGTTGAATGTATGGGTGAAAAGTTAAACCCAGAGCTGCACCAAGCGGTGATGCAGGTTCCAAGTGAGGAAGCTGCGGGCACGGTGGTTCAAGAAATTCAACCTGGTTACACAATTTCAGACCGTTTACTACGCCCCGCAATGGTTGGCGTGGCAACAAAACTAGAAACAGCGTAAAACATAAAAGTATAAATAGGAGAAGTAAAAATGGCTAAAGTAATTGGTATTGACCTTGGTACAACAAACTCATGTGTTGCGATCATGGATGGTAAAAACACGAAAGTAATTGAAAACGCAGAAGGCGCACGCACAACACCTTCTATTGTGGCTTATACAGAAGATGATGAGCGTCTTGTTGGTATGCCTGCTAAGCGTCAAGGTGTTACAAACCCAGAAAACACATTGTTCGCTATTAAGCGTTTAATTGGCCGTACAGCGAATGACCCAATGGTGGCAAAAGACAAAGAATTGATGCCTTACAAAATTGTAGAATCTGACAATGGTGATGCATGGGTTGAAGTGCACGGTAAAAAAATGTCTCCTTCAGAAGTTTCAGCGGCGATTCTTCAAAAAATGAAGAAAACAGCAGAAGATTATTTAGGTGAAACAGTAACAGATGCGGTTGTAACTGTACCTGCTTACTTTAATGATGCACAGCGCCAAGCAACAAAAGATGCTGGTAAAATTGCAGGTCTAAACGTTTTGCGTTTGGTAAACGAGCCAACAGCTGCAGCACTTGCTTATGGTCTTTCTGAGAGTGATGATACAACAAAAACAGTTGTTGTTTATGACCTTGGTGGCGGTACATTTGACGTGTCTGTTTTAGAAATTGGTGACGGTGTTGTTGAAGTTAAAGCAACAAATGGTGACACATTCTTAGGTGGTGAAGACTTTGACTCACTTATTATTGACTATCTAGCAAAAGAATTTGAAAAAGAAACAAGCATTAACTTACGTGGTGATAAGCTTGCGCTTCAACGTCTAAAAGACGAAGCTGAAAAAGCGAAGAAAGAACTTTCTTCTGCAACAACAACAGAAGTTAACCTTCCGTTTATTACAGCAGATGCAACAGGTCCAAAACACCTTAATGTTAAGTTGACACGTGCGAAGTTAGAAGAACTTGTTGGTGACCTTGTACGTAAATCTATCGAACCATGTAAAACAGCGATGAAAGATGCAGGCGTAACAAACGCAGACATCAGCGAAGTTATCTTGGTTGGTGGTCAAACACGTATGCCTATGGTTCAAGCTGAAGTTGAGAAATTCTTCGGCAAAGCGCCACATAAAGGTGTAAACCCTGATGAAGTTGTTGCTTGTGGTGCTGCTATTCAAGCAGGTATTCTTCAAGGTGATGTTAAAGACGTTCTTCTTTTAGATGTAACACCTCTATCACTTGGTATTGAAACTTTGGGTGGTGTGTTTACACGTTTAATCGACCGTAACACAACAATTCCAACGAAAAAATCACAAGTATTTTCAACGGCAGAAGACAGTCAAAACGCTGTGACAATTCGTGTGTTCCAAGGTGAGCGCCCGATGGCTGCTGATAACAAGATTCTTGGACAGTTTGACCTTGTTGGTCTACCTGCTGCCCCGCGCGGTGTGCCTCAGATTGAAGTAACTTTTGATATTGATGCAAACGGTCTTGTGCATGTAACAGCTAAAGATAAAGGTACAGGTAAAGAACAGCAAATCCGCATCCAAGCGTCTGGTGGTCTAAATGATGACGATATCGAGCGTATGGTGAAAGAAGCTGAAGAAAATGCTGATGCCGATAAAGTGCTTAAAGAAAAAGTAGATGCGCGCAACCAAGGTGAAGCAATGGTTCACTCTGTGCGTAAAACTTTGGAAGAAAACAAAGCGCTTGCTTCAGACGAAGATGCAAAAGCAATTGAAGATGCAGCAAAAGACTTGGAAACGCTTCTTGAAGATGAAAATGCTTCAGTTGAAGACATAAAAGCGAAGACTGAAACGCTTACTCAAGCATCTATGAAGCTTGGTGAAGCAATCTACGCAAAACAACAAGCAGATGCAGGTGATGCGGCTCAAGGTGCTGGTGCAGAATCTAAAGCGGATGACAATGTTGTTGATGCTGAGTTTGAAGAAGTAAAAGACGAAAAAGATGGTGAGAAATCAGCGTAATTTGTCTTAATTTGCAAAGTTGGGCTTGTTATTTAGATTAAGGTATACTATTTTGTAAATACAGTATACAGGTTATCTTATGATAAATGACAAGTTCAATTAAGTAATGGTTTAATTTTAAACTATTGGTGAGTAAAGGTTTTAGTTATGCGTTTGTTAGGTGTTTTTGTTTTAGTTGTGATGATTTTTTTAGCTCCTGCGGCATTTGCACGCAATGGCTCTAACTATCAAATGTACAGTTATGGCAGCCACGGTAACTCAAATTACAATGCTTATAGCTATAGCGGTAATGGCTCTTCTAATTACAAGGGTTATAATGCCAGATCTTATGGGCGTCATGGCTCTGCAGGTCGTAACTATTGGCGTGGTAATTATTCTACAAATCGCTATAACGATCCAACAGCCTATCGTATTGTTTATGTTAACAAGCCAAACCCGCCAATGCCATCCGGTAACTATGGACGTGCTGCAAATCGCGTACGTGTGAGTTACTAAACTTAAAGGAAAATATTTTCATGTCTAAACGTGATTATTATGAAGTACTCGGTGTTCCAAAAGGTTCAGACGATGCCGCTTTAAAAAAAGCGTATCGCACCCAAGCAATGAAATACCACCCAGACAGAAACCCTGACGACAAAGAAGCTGAGGCTAAATTTAAAGAAGTAGGTGAGGCCTATGAAGCTTTAAAAGACCCACAAAAACGTAGTGCTTATGACCAGTTTGGTCATGCGGCATTTGAAAATGGCGGCGGCGGTGCTGGCGGCGGTTTTGGCGGTTTCGGCGGCGGTTCTGGCGGTTTTGGTGGGCATGACTTTAGCGACATGTTTGAGGAGATGTTTAACGGCGGTGGGCGTGGTCGTACACGTGCAACCCGTGGTGATGACTTACGTTATAACCTTTCTGTTACACTTGAAGAGGCTTATAGCGGTAAAGCTGTGCAGGTTAAAATACCAACAACAGTAGCTTGTGAAACGTGTGTGGGCAGTGGCGCCAAAAAAGGTAGCCAGCCTAAAACATGTGGTACATGTGGTGGGCGTGGTGAAGTACGTGTTCAGCAAGGTTTCTTTGCAATGACACGCACCTGTGCATCTTGTCATGGACGTGGTCAAATTATTACAGATCCATGTAACACGTGTCATGGTAATGGTACTGTGAAGAAAGAAAAAACACTTTCTGTTAACATTCCAAAAGGTGTGGACGAAGGTACGCGTATCCGTGTGAGCGGTGAAGGTGCTGCAGGTGAAAATGGTGCGCCAAGTGGCGATCTGTATATTTTCATTCAACAAAAACCACATCAACTCTTTACCCGTGAAGGGCCGCATATTCTATTAGATATGCCAATTGACTTCGTGGAAGCAACTTTGGGTGGGTCTTTAGAGGTTCCAACGGTAGATGGTAAGAAAGCTTTGCTTAAAATACCAGAAGGTACGCAAAGTGGCACGCAGTTCCGTTTACGTGGCAAGGGTATGCCTGTGACAAATGGTAGTCAATATGGTGATATGTTTGTGAACTTAACGGTAGAAGTTCCAAGTAAGCTTTCTAAAAAGCAGAAGGAAATTTTGCGTCAGTTTAAGAATGAATATACAGGACGTAATCACCCTGAGCAGGACGGTTTCTTTAAAAAGGCGTCAAAGTTTTGGGGGCTTGCTTCTTAAACTCTTTTTCAATGAGGTTTTAAATATTTTAGTTTCGTCAACGCCTAGGTCAACCTAGGCGTTGGTTTTGCTATAACATTTATACCTCTCATTAGATTTGAGTTGGTGGGTTGGCCTTTTTTTACGGGTTATATTTGTAAAAAAAGCCCCCATAAATGGAGGCTTTAAAAGCAGAGCTTATCTTATTAACCACACCCAATAAGGTAATAAGTAAACTGTTGAGTAAAGAAATTTATAATGTACCTAGCTCGTGGGATATATTCAATGCAGAAGTTGTTTTTGGTTCTTACATAAAATTATCACTAAAGTACGAAATATTGTTCTTGTTTTTACTGCTACAATATCAATGCTAACAAACTCATGGTTGTACTGTCAAATTAAAATTGCCTATTTTTTAATCATATGATGTTTTAACAGTTAGTTTTTAGAGGTAGGGTTTATTTTTTCTTTAAATTGACATAAGTTGTATACAGGGCAGTTGGCGCAGTCGGGCTTGCGGGCTTTGCAAATATAACGACCGTGTAGAATAAGCCAGTGATGGGCGTCTTTAAGGAAAACTGGTGGTATTTTTTTTGGTAATTTGTCCATCATTTGGTCGGGGGTTTTTGCTTTGCAAATACCCATACGGTTTGCCACACGGAGTATGTGGGTATCCACCGCAAGTGTTGGTTCGCCAAATGCAATGTTACGTACAACGTTTGCCGTTTTACGCCCCACGCCTGGTAAGGCCTCAAGGGCGGTTTGGTCGTTTGGTACAATTCCACCATGATTTTCCACAAGCATTTTAGCAGCGGCGATTACATTTTTAGCTTTGGTTTTATAAAGACCGATAGACTTCACATATTCAATAAGCCCTTCTTCGCCAAGGTCTAACATTTGTTGTGGTGTCGTTACCTTTTTAAAAAGAGGTCCTGTTGCTTTGTTCACGCCAATATCAGTCGCTTGCGCACTCAACGCAACCGCTACTAAAAATGTATAATCATTCACAGAATTAAGCTCACCTTTTGGCTCAGGGTTTAGGTGGTGAAAGGTGATAAAAAGTTCTTCTACTTGTTTTTTTGTTAGCAACGTTATTTTCCTAAATATATACTGACAAAGGGCGTAAGATCTCGCCCTAAAATGTCAGATTTATTTTTCCATACAGTTTTAGATGATTCTTGGTATGCAATTTTTGCATGATATAAAATACCAATATGGCGTAAAACATGCTCTATGCTACCCTCTTGGTATTCATAGAGACTGCTCATTGTTTTATACTGTTTACAGCCATCAATATCCTGATTTGTTTCTGTGCGTACCACACGTACTAAGGCTTGTTCGAGTATTTCTTGTTCTGTAATTGTGCCACCAGGAAAGTCATAAAGACCTTTGTAAGGGCCTGATGTGCGTTCTTTTAAGAGGATTTTCTCATCGCAAGAGCTTTCAATAATAGCATAAACACCTAAAAGCGTTTTATATACAGGTGTGCGCATGCTCAAGCCCTTTTGTTTGTTATTTAACTCTACGTAAGGTGCGTTGTGGCCGACGAGCCTAGTTTTTATGCCATGTTTTATACCATGAAGCAAAGGCGCGTAAGCCATCTTCAAGGTCAGTATTTGGTTTATATCCAACGGCTGCTTCAAGTTTTTTAGTCGACGCATAGGTTTGATAAACTTCTGTTGGCGGCCAAGGCTGCAGGTCTAAAATAGCCTCTTTACCCAAAACTTTTTCCATGGTTTTAATGTATTCTAACAACTGCACAGGCTTACTGTTACCGATATTATAAATTTCAGCAGGGATATCGAGCGTTGGTATGTGCCATAAAAGCCTAGTTACACCTTCTACAATATCGCCAACATATGTAAAATCACGCCATAAGTCGCCGTGGTTATAGACTTTAATTGGGTTGCCATTTAATATATTTTTAGCAAAAAGCATGGGGCTCATGTCAGGGCGGCCCCACTCACCATAAACTGTAAAGAAGCGTAAGCCACTACAGTTTAATTTAAACAAGTTGGCATATGTATGCGCCATCAGCTCGTTAGAACGCTTTGAGGCGGCGTATAAACTACGTGGATCGCATACTTCATCCGTTTCTTCAAACGGTGTTTTTTCGTTACCGCCATAAACAGAGGATGAAGATGCATAAACAAGATGCTCAAACCCAAATTCACCTTCTTTAAGGTAACGACAACATTCAAGCACATTCACAAAGCCAACCATATTGCTTTGCGCATAACTACCTGGATTTTCTAGGCTGTAACGTACACCGGCTTGTGCGGCTAAGTTTATGACATGGCTTGGTTTGTATTGCTCAAAGACAGCCTTTAATGCGTCCATGTTTGCAATATCAACCTTGTGAAAGTGAAAGTTATTATGTTCTAAGCGCTCCAGGCGTGCTTTTTTAAGAGATACGTCGTAATAGTCGTTGAGACAATCAACGCCGATGACAGTATGTCCTTCGCTTAAGAGTTTAAGAGATGTTGCGCATCCAATAAACCCAGCCGCACCTGTAATAAGAACCACCTTAGACATTAAGCTACCTTTTCAGAGTTGTTTTGATTTAAAACACGTGGGCGGCCAATGCAAACGTAGTTAATACCTTTTTTCGCCATTTCTTCAGGGTCAAACAAGTTGCGTAAGTCTACAATTGTATTGGTTGTTGTAGAGGCTGCAACCGCACCTGTATCCATTTCTTTAAACTCTGCCCATTCTGTTAAAATAAGCGCTATGTCTGCACCTTCTAAGGCTTCGTCTTTACTGTCTACAACGTTTAAGCTTGGTAAACGCCATGTTGCTTGTTCTTTCGCTTCTGGGTCATAAGCTTTAAGAATAGCACCCTCTTTTTCAAGTTCAGATAAAATAGTAAGGGACGGCGCATCACGCATGTCATCTGTATCTGCTTTAAAAGCTAAGCCTAAAACGGCAACTTTTTTACCTTTAACAGAGCCGCCCAGCGCACTAACTACTTTTGCAGCAAGGCGTTTTTTAATTTCTTCATTGGCTTTTATGGTTTGTTCAACAACCGTTTGCTTGATGCCTGATTCTACACCTTGGAAGGCAAGCGCGTTTGTATCCTTAGGAAAACATGAACCACCGTAACCAGGGCCAGGTTGTAAGAATTTTGAACCAATACGACTATCAAGGCCAATACCCTTACTTACATTCATCACGTCGGCGCCTACTTTTTCACATAGAGCAGCGATTTCGTTTATAAAGGTAATTTTTGTAGCAAGGAAGGCATTGGCAGCGTATTTAATAAGCTCAGAAGATTCACGGTTTGTAATGAGAAGTGTGTAACCTTCATCTGTTTGTGGCTTGTAAATAGCGCGCATAATATTAGCTGATTTTTCATTCGGGCAACCAACAACAATACGGTCAGGTTTCATAAAGTCATCAAGGGCAGCACCTTCACGCAAAAATTCGGGGTTTGAACAAACGTCAAATTCAGCATCAGTTACTTCTTTCATACGTGCTTCAACGCGTACACCTGTACCCACAGGAACAGTTGATTTATTTACAATAACAGTATAGCCCGTTAAGTATTTTGCAATATCTGCAGAGGCCTGTAAAACATACTGCATGTCTGCACTACCATCTTCGTCTTGTGGTGTGCCAACGGCAATAAAAACAGCGTCTGAATCTGGAATACATGTTGAGAGGTCTGTTGTAAAGTGCAGACGACCTGCCTTTTGGTTACGTGCAACCATTTCGTCAAGGCCTGGTTCATAAATTGGGATAATGTTTTCTTCTTTGAGTTTGCGGATTTTTTCTGCGTCAATGTCAACGCAGGTTACATCCATACCCATTTCAGAGAAGCACGTGCCGCTGACTAGACCTACATAGCCTGTTCCAATTACTGTAATGCGTGGTGTCATGTGTTTATTCCTTATTTCGTAATGTTCTAAAAGTTATAGACCAAGTTTTTTGATGTAATCTTTAAGCAGTGGTCCAATATATTTATCTTTAAGGGCGAAGTATATGTTAGCTTGTTGAAAGCCAACTTTATCACCACAGTCAAAGCGTTGACCGTTTAAAATATAACCGTAAAATGCTTCTTTTTGAAGCAATGAGTCCATGGCATCTGTCAGTTGAATTTCGCCACCATGACCAGGTTTTGTTGTTTCTAGTTCTTTAAAGATACTGGCATTAAAAACGTAACGCCCCGTTACCGCAAGTGTTGATGGTGCGTTTTCTGGTGCAGGTTTTTCAACAAAGCCATGCGCACGTACTTTACGACCATCAAGCTTTTCGTTTTTAATGTCTAAAATACCGTAATTTTTTGTACGATCTTTTTCAACATTCATGGTTAGCACAACGTTACCGTTTGTGCGGTCGTGAATTTCTATCATTTTTTGTAGTGCATTTTCTTCGTCAGAGTAAATAATATCATCAGGAAGAAGGACAGCAAACGGTGCGTCGCCGATAATAGATTTAGCCTGTAAAACAGCATGGCCTAAACCTAAAGGTGCGCCTTGCCTTGTGTAATAAGCACGGCAATGTGGCGGTAAGATACTTGTAACAGATTCGAGCTCTTTGAGTTTCCCTTTTTTTTCAAGCATGTCGACGAGTTCGTAAGGTTTATCGAAATGATTTTCAATAGCAGATTTACCACGGCCTGTTACAAAGACAAACTCTTCAATACCAGCTTCTAATGCCTCTTCAACAACGTACTGAATAATTGGTTTATCAACCACAGTTAGCATTTCTTTTGGCATGGCTTTGGTTGCAGGTAGGAAGCGTGTTCCAAGCCCAGCTACTGGTAAAACGGCTATACGTACTTTTTGACTCATTTCTAAATCCTTTTAATTTTAGTCATTTTCACTATCATTTAAAGCCTGATACGGACTGTTATGTGATGGTTGATACTCTTTTACAAGTTCTTTTAATGTTTGAACAGCAAGAAATTCATTTTGTTGCTGGCAAGCAGCTTCAATTGCAGCTACTTTTTCTTGAGTTTCCTTTTTGGAGAGGCTGTTAGGATTTACAAGAAATGTTTTTTCCATGTCTGTTTTTTCCATGCCTTCTTCATTGTACCACAGCTCTTCAAAAAGCTTTTCGCCAGGGCGAAGACCTGTAATCTCAATATCAATATCTTCATAAGGCGTTAAACCGCTCAGGCGGATCATCTGCTCAGCAAGGTGCACAATTTTAACACTTTCACCCATATCAAGCATAAACAAATTACCACCATGCCCTTTTGCCGCAGCCTGTAGAATAAGCTGTGATGCTTCGGGTATGGTCATAAAGTAACGTGTGGCATCTTTATGGGTTACAGTTAAAGGACCTCCTTCAATAATTTGTTTTGTAAAAAGAGGGATAACCGAACCGTTAGATCCTAAAACATTACCAAACCTCACAGCTATAATGTCTGTAGATGTATCTTTTGAAGCGCCTAAGCTATACATTTCTGCGGCACGTTTTGTAGCACCCATCACATTGGTTGGGTTAACAGCTTTGTCGGTTGAAACTATCACCATTTTAGGTACGCCAGCTTCAATGGCAGCATTTGTTAAAGTCATTGTACCTAGTAAATTATTTTCAATGCCAGAAATAGGGTTTGCTTCTATCATTGGCACATGTTTATAAGCGGCGGCGTGAAATATAATGCTAGGCTTGTGTTCTTTTAAAACATTGTTTATGTCGTCTTTATTTTTGATGTCTACTAAAATGCTAGTGCGTTTTATTTTAGGGTATTTTTTATAAAATTCCATATCAACATGATAAAGAGCGTCTTCGCTGTGATCAAGCAAGAGCATATGTTCTGGGTTATGTTTGACAATTTGTCTGCAAAGCTCGCGTCCGATAGAGCCACCTGCTCCTGTCACAAGAATTGTTTTATTATTTAATAAATCTGCAATAGAAGAATTGTCTAACTCAACAGTATCGCGCCCTAAAAGGTCTTCAATTAACACCGGTTTAAGGTCTGTTAATTTATTGCCGTCTTTTAGGTTCGATATTGTAGGTATGCGTTTAACAATTATATTTTGAGCTGCCGCAATGTCTATGATTTTTTTAAGTACCTCGCCCTTAGCTTCGGCAATGATAAACATTTTCACAGGGAAGCCTTTTTTATCGAGTGAGAGAAGTGTTTTGGCAAGGTTGTCTAAGGCGCTTAAAACAGGGATACCATGGAAAAGGCGCCCTTTTTGATTATTATCTTCGTCAATTGCGCCAACAATATTAAAACGCATTGGTTTTTGACGACGGTTTTCACGCACAAATAAATCGGCTGCATCGTTTACACCGATCAATAAAACATTTTCTTGTGACTTGTGTGAGTTCAGTGCCGTTTGAAAAACTTTATCATGCCAGAGTCTTAAGAATATACGCGGGCTTGCAGAGACGGCAATTTGCAATAAAGGTAGAATAATAAAGACACTGCGTGGGAAGTTTTCAAAACCAAGCGTTGTTGATAATATAAAGCCACCAGCAGCTATGGCAAAGACGGTGGCATAGCAAAAGCGCATAAGGTCGCGTGCTGTGGTATAGCGCCATATGTTTTTATGCAGGTTAAAGTATACGTAGAAAGCTGCGCATATTACCATGTATACAAGACTGTATATCGTAAATAAAGATATGTTCTGGCTTGGTATATTGAAGTCATATCTCAGTAAAATGGCACACATCAAAGAAATACCCGCCACAAAGGTGTCAAAAGCTATTGAAATTGCAGGTTTGATAAAGTGTTTTACGTGAATCACTGGTTATTTTCCTTCTAGGTAGCGTATGCGGACGGCTACACTTGCCAGTATAACAAGTGTTATAATAAATAGCGGCATGCCAAGGTGGGTGAGATGCGCTAAAAGGGCAAAAATCATAAAGAGAAGGTTTAGCACAATGACACGCTTTACAACATCCTCATGGCTCATGCCTACTAAAACAGCGCGTTGATAAAAATGTTCCTTATGAGCTTGCCATGGTTTTTTGCCATTAAAGGCGCGCTTGATAAGGGTAAATGTGGCATCCACAACAAACACGCTGGTGATAATGAGCCCCACCCAAATTTCACCCACAAAGTTAAATTGTAAGTTATAAATAAATAAACCACCTAAAACGAAGCCAAGGTATGTACTGCCAACGTCGCCCATAAAGATACGGGCAGGGTGCCAATTGAAACGTAAAAAACCAACCATGCAACCAATTATAACAAGCATGATAGGCTTTATTTCAGGCAACAAAATACTCAACATAAATGCTAGTATAGCTGCCTGAGTTGCCGCAATCCCATCAATGCCATCCATAAAATTGTAAAGGTTTAAAAACCAAACCCAAGCTAAAACAATCAAAACTTTTTCAATCCAAAAAGGTATAAGACCACCTGACAAGACAGGCAACATAAAGGTGCATATACTTACCATAGCTATATGACAGCTCAAACGCAAAAGAGGGTTAATATTATGATTGTCATCAAGCCAACCAAGATATGAAATGAAAATGCCACCTAAGAAGAGGGTGTTTAAAAAGCTTAAGTGTGCGCTTGGCTCACCTATGTTTAACCAAATTAAAGCGAATATAGAAATAACATTTACAAAACTGTAGCCACCGCCACGAGGTGTTGGCTGTTTATGTGAGCTACGTTTTGTGACTTGATCATAAAGTCCTTTGTTAATGCAATGGCGCATGGCTTTACCCGCATAAATAGTGCTAAATGCAAATGCTATAACGACGTATAGGCAGTCCATGGCATTGTTAAGAAAATATTCCAAATTTTTATACCTTTAAGTATTTAAGCTTTTTATGAGTTGCTGTATACCTGTTTTAAAGCTTTTTGGTTTAAAATCAAAGTCTTTTTGTGCTTCTGCATGACTAAAGTCTTTATTCTCGTTCAAACGCAGTAATTGTTCGCCCTTAATTCTTGGTTTATTCGCCAACCATTCGTATGGTTTGAGCAACCACAAACAAGGCGTTAACGGGATAGATATTATTCTTGTTTTATGCCCAGATTCTTCACAGATTGTACGTACTATATCTTTGAAAGTTAATGGTTTTTCGCCGCTAATATTATATATTTTATTTTTAGAATGTGGGCTGAAATAAGCGCCAATGAGCGCACTTGCTACATCATCAACGTGGTTAGGCTGTTGTAATGAATTAGCCGAGCCTGGTACAAATAAAAATGGCCATTTTTGTATATATTTCAACAACCTTTCCATGTTTCTATCGCCCTTTAGGCCATAGATCATGGTTGGGCGTACAATGGTCCAATTTAAAAGTTTAGAATTTGATATGGTTTTTTCAGCCGCCAAACGCACTTTTTTTGAACTGGCATTAAGCTTTGTAAGAAGGGCTGTGGTGCTGGTAAAAACACATTTTTTAATCCCCATTTCTTCACAGGCAGTTACAATGTTTCCTGCGTGCCCAAACCCTAAAGATGCAACGTAAATCATACCATCTTTACCGCTTAATGCGGCTTTAATGCTTTCAATATCATTTAGATCACCACGTACAATTGTACAATGCCCCGTGTTAATTTCAGGCGCTGTGCTGTGAGGTCTAAGCATACAAGTTATTTGCACGTCGTCACGTACGTTAAGTTGGTTTAAAACACGACCCCCAGTAAAACCTGTTGACCCAATGAGTAATATATTTTGTTTTGACTCTTTTTTCATGGCGGTAGTATAGCGAATCCCGCTTAAGAGTGCAAAGGTTGACACATAATAAAAATGACGTATTTTAAATTAAAGTTTTTCTTTGTGTATTTGGATGGATTTATTGAATATGGACACATACTTTTGAGCAAGCAGGCTATGGCAATAATGCTCGCGTACAAATTTACGCCCTGCAATACCCATAGACTCTGCTTTAGCAGGGTTTTCTATAAGTTTTTTGAGTTCTTTTGCTAATATTTCAGGTTGTTCTGGCGGGCAAATAATAGCGCTTTGGCTGGCACGCAGTATATCTGCAGCTTCTCCATCAAGCATAGCCACAGTGGGTTTTTCGCTGGCCATAATTTCAAACATTTTGGATGGAATGAATGTTTTAAAACCAGGGGTGTCTTTAAGAGGGATAAAACAGGCATATGAAAGGTTGTAAAATGTCCATACACGTTCTTTGTCTTGTGCAGGTAAAAACTGAACGTTTGGCATGCCCTTAGAGAGGTTTTCTAATCTTTCTTTGTCAGCGCCACCGCCTACAAATAAAAATAAAACGTCGCTTTGGTTTATCATGATACGTGCAGCATCAATAATTTGGCCAAGAGCTTGAGATGAACCATGCGTACCAATGTAAAGAAGTACTTTTGTTTGACCTGTAAGCTGTAACTCGCCTTGCAAGCTACTCACCATACCGTTTTCTTTTGGTTGGGTCGCTACTTCTAGTTCTTGGTCGTCTACACCATTGGTGATTACGTATAGTTTTGTTGGGTCTATGCCGCGCGAGGCAATATCCTTTGCAAAACCTTTAGTGACTGTAACAACAGAAGCTGCGCGCCTGTATAAAAATAGCTCAAGCATTTCAATTGTTTTGAGTAACGTTTCATTTTTAATAGTACCAAGCTCCTTAAAAATACCGGGCCAAAGATCGCGCACTTCAAAAACAAAGGGAACGTTCATTTTTTTAGCGAGTAACCATGCGCTGATCACAGCAAAAAATGAAGGTGAGCTCACCATAATAACATCAGGCTTTTCCAAGACTGTTTTTGCGTGATGCCTTTTTAAGACGTTCCATGCAAATGAAAGATGTGACAATGTTTTTTTAATAAACCCATCATTTTTAGTCACATAAAACTTGTGCCTTGCGACAGTGAAGTTATCCATATTTTCAGTACTAAATTTAGGATAATTTTCATACCCTTTCATGAACTCGCCAACAGGGTGGTTAGGAACGCTGGTTAAAATAGTGACGTTTTGACCTTGTTTAACCCACGCTTTTGCAAGGCCGTGTAGCCGCGCAGATGGCGCACCTGGTTCAGGTTTGAAATATTGACAGATAACCCATATGTTCATGTGTTTATTTTCTATTTTTGTGTATTTATAAGCTCTAACTTTTCACCAGAGGTAAAGGTAATGGCCTTAATATAGTGGTTGATAACAAGGTCTGTATTGTTTGCTTTAAAGATAATGTCATCATTCGCGCTGAGAGGGTTCATAGCCATTGGCCATGACTTTTCCACAATATCACCGACACTCATTATGTCTGTATCTTTAATTGTTACTGTACGTAAGGCTTTCCCATCCTTATCCATAAAGCTTACCTCTGCGTGGAAATCTTGAATATCTTCTTCACCAGTATTTTCAAATTCTATACGTAATAAAACGCGCTTTCCGCCAAATTCATTTGGTGCAACGCCTGAAGATTTTTCAATACTGCGCACGCTTAAAGCGTTTTCCATTCTTGCTAAAATTTCTTTATTTTTAGCGTTTATTATTTTGATACGCAAAGTGTCGAGTTGTTTAAGTGTGTGACCAAGGTCTTCTACCCCTACAACCTTCCAACCCGATTCTTTTTTAATAAGATTGATTTTTATAGAAGAGCTGAAGTCTAGGTCTTTACGATAAAAGTTAAAGCTGGTGTGCGCTTTTTCACCGTTCTCTACTGTATCGGTTAAGCCTTTAAAAACAAATTCTTCACCTGCAAGGTCATACCATATTTTTTGTAACATAGGTGTGCGGCCATACAAATTTGTAATGTCATATTTTTCAGAAAATGCGCCTTTTTTAACATATTCCAAAATTTGGTTGTTCAGGCTGTTTGCAAGCTCTGGTTTGATATAGCCTGTGAGTCGGTTACTTAAAGAGTCTCCCAATGTTTTAACCGCACCCCAAAAACCAGTTTCTTCAGTTTGTGCTGTATCATCTTCTTCAAATACTTCAGTTAAAATGTTTTCTGCAAACAGTTTTGTGTCGACATATTTTTGAAATTTTTCTAGGTCTTGGTTTTGTAAGGCTTGTAGAGCTAATTCAACAGCGTAAGATGCAGAGTTTAATTTTTGATTTTGATTGTAGGTGTAAAAACCAAAAAGGGCACCTAAGAGGGTTAAAATAAGTATAATAACAATGAAGAGATTTTGACGCGAAAATTTAAACATGTTCAAACCTTTTATATAAATTTAATAGCCCACTTGAGGGTGCATGTATTCTGCCTGTAATTTCCTTTAATTACAAGCTGTTTTCCGATTAAAAGCTCGCCAAACTGAGGTGCATATTCACTGTGAGCATCGTATAAACGCCCGCCTTTTGCGATAAATGATAATTTAACACCTTTTGCTGTGGTGATCTCTGCTTCTTCGTGGTTTAAAATTTTACATTTTACGTCTGGGTGTAGATGGAAATGCGCCAGCACTTTTTGGTGTTTTTTATTGATGATAATATCTTCACCGCGTATATCAGCACCGTCCTCAGATAAAAATATTTTACGATTATGAGTCGCTTTGATATGCCTGTATCCGTCATGAGAAGCATCAACACCAATGCCAACATTTTTCTCAGATTTTAAAGTGTATTCGACATTTTCAGGTCTTCTTCCAATGCGAAAGGCTGCCCAAACTTCAGCGCTATTTTGCGAATCTATACTTACAGTGTTGTGCGAAGAAGTGCCTCTAAAAATATTGCGCTTTTTGTGTTGGTAGGCATAAGTACCACCGTTCACGAATATACGTTCAACACCGTGACACATTTCAAAAGATAAGGTGTCGGCATGCCCATGTGCTGGTAAGCTATCGGGACAACATTTGCCAACATCCACCATGATCATTGTTTTTTTACGCTCGAGTTTCACGTAGCCAGTTTCTGGCAATTCTTCAGGTGTTGTTTCGCCTGTGCTACAGCGTTTTAAAATGGCGTTTATTTCTTTTTTATCACCGATACATCCGTCGTTGAATAGAGCAAGTTTTTTGTCTTTATAGCAGAAAAATTCAAGAGCAACTGCCATACGGTCAATAACTTCAGTTAGTCTTGTGGGTGGTGTTTGACCTGCTTTTAAGATTAAAGCTTGAATATCTAAAAGGTCTTTTAATACATCCACGTGATAGTGTGGGCTTTTTTCGTAATGCCCGCCGTCAGGGTTAACTTGAAGGTTTATTTGCTCCAACAAAAGTGTTGTAGCGTCCAAATAAGCTGTTTGCTGGTTGGGTAAGCAAAGGCCGCAATATATCATAGCCTTTAGATTTTTAATTAGGTGATTTCCCTCAACATCCCACTCAAGGTTGTGGCCCAAGTGTTCTGACTGTCTTGCAAGGCTTTGGTTAAAAGTATCTTTAACATCTTTGTGCATACCTTCCGTTAGCCAGTGGTAATGCGTAAGCCAGTTCACAAGGCGTAGAGATAAAGGATAAGGGTGCCATGTCTGCATATCAAAATGATTGCAGTTCATTAACCAACTCTCTATCAATTCACGTGCCTTTGTTTGCCCTTCATCGCCACATTCTTTAAGATCGGCGAGCCAGTGGAAATAATGTAGGTTGTATAGCCATAAACTTGAAGTACCTTTTGGATGCCAGCGCATGTCTAAACCTATAGCAACGGCTTGATTGATGAATTCAAAAGTATTGTTTTTTAAAATATTTTGACCGTGCTTCTTATTTGCGGTCCATATGTAAGGAGGTGTGACTGATAAATTTTTTGGGGAGACCAACGGATCTTCTAGAAAAGGATACAAAGGGCTTTTGTAATATAGACAGCGCGTTTTATATTCAAGACGTGCTAAAATTTGAGATACCTTTAAGTATCTGACGGTTCGCAATAAGGCGCCTATTTGTTCTTTTTTTCCCATAACCTTATTGTATAAACTTTTTATAAAAAATCTCAAGTATTGATGTGTTTCTAGTATGGGTGTCCGTGCCATTTCTGCACAAAAAAGCCCTCTTGTAAAGGAGGGCTTTTAATAAAGGCTAAATCCTATATTTACCTGTTAGGGTTTAGGTCATTAGCTTCGCTCTCTGGGCTGATTTCTTTATCGTTACGTAAGATTAGCCAAAGTGCTATTAAACCAACAGTTGCGGCAACAAAAGATCCAAGGAGGATCCCGATTTTAGCTTCACGAAGGAATTCAACCATATGCACTTGTTGACCCTTATAGCCAAGTGTTGCAATAAATATACTCATTGTAAAACCAATACCCGCAAGCAAGCTAACAGCTGCAACATGCTTCATATGCATGCCTTTTGGAAGTTTTGCGATTTTAAGTTTTGTAAATACCCAGGTAAATAGAGTAATACCGACAGGTTTACCAATAACAAGCCCTGCAATAACACCCAGTGCAACAGGCTCTGCTAGATGTTGTAATGTAATACCGTCAAGGTTTACACCTGCGTTTGCAAAGGCGAATATAGGTAGAACAATAAATGCGATAAACGGGTTAAGGTCATGTTCTAGCTGACGTAAAAGTGAACGACGTTCGCCTGGGATTTGTAGTGGTATTGCAAAAGCGGCAATAACACCAGCAAGTGTTGCATGTATACCAGATTTTAGGACACAGACCCACAAAGCCAAGCCAAGGAGTAGGTACATAGAACCTTTTGATACTTTTGATCGGTTTAAGGCAAATAGACCTGCCACAAATACGCCACCCATCAGTAGGTTGCTTATGTCTAGGTTTGATGTGTAGAACATGGCGATAATAACAATAGCACCTAAGTCATCAATAATAGCAAGTGCGAGTAGGAATACTTTCAGCGCAATTGGTACGCGTTTACCAAGTACTGATAAAATACCAATTGCAAAGGCAATATCAGTTGCTGTTGGTATAGCCCAGCCATTCATACTTTCTTTAATGCCTGAACCATCATTGATTAAGAAGAATATAAGGCCTGGGAACACCATACCACCAATCGCGGCAATAATAGGTAATATGAGTTGTTCTTTAGTGGAGAGCATACCCTCCATAACCTCTCGTTTTATCTCTAGCCCTACATGGAAGAAGAAAATGGCCATTAATCCGTCATTGATCCAGTGGATAATGTCTTTTTCAAGTTCAAATGTACCAATGCCTATAACGGCAGTTGTTTCATGTAAGAAGGTCTGGTACGTATGGAATAGTGGTGAGTTTGCAACAATAAGCGCAAGCCCTGCACAGAATATCAGGATAGCACCACCAGCAGCTTCAAGTTTTAAAAATTCTTGTAGCATTAAAATAGGATTGTAGTAGGGGTTTGCGTTGTCCGAGTTAGAGGAGTTGGCTTTTTTTGTTGTTTTTGCTACAGATTTTTTTGCTTTAGATGGTTTTTTCGCAGCCGGAATTGTTTTTTTTGTTTTATTGACCATTCGTTCATACCTATAAAAGTTGAGTTCAATTTTATATATTATTATATATTTAGCTAATATAGCTTACGTGTACTTTATGGGTTGATGCAAAAGAAGATGTGTTTTTATTCCTGAATTGGCGCATCTACCTTTGTGTGCCATGGTAGATGTGCAACATAAAATGTCTTACAATATAAACTGTTTTGGAATAAGGGCCGTGTTTCCTTTTGATGTGAAGATGTTTTCTTGAGGGTTTTCGCCTGCGAGGATATTTAAGATGCGCTTGCTTGCGTGGCCGTCTCCATAAGGGTTTGCTGCATGCGCCATTTCTTTATAAGCCTCAGGGGAGTCCATAAGTTTAGAAATAGCCGAAAATATTTTATGCTCATCTGTGCCCACAAGTTTGACGGTGCCCGATTCCACAGCTTCAGGACGTTCTGTTGTGTCACGCATCACAAGTACAGGCTTACCGAGTGCAGGTGCTTCCTCTTGTATGCCACCACTGTCAGTCAAAATAATATGTGAGCGGCTCATAGCTGCCACAAAGTTAGGGTAGTCTAAAGGTTCTGTAAGGTGTATATTTTTAATATGACTTAACATATTCATGACAGGGACCTTCACTTGTGGGTTTAGGTGTAGCGGGTAAATAATGTGGGTGTCGGTATATTTTTCAGCAACGAGTTTAAGGGCGCGACACACGCCTTCAAAGCCTTCGCCATAATTTTCTCGTCTGTGACCTGTCACAAGTATAATGCGCTCATCGCTTGGAATTTCTGGGAAAGGGTTAATGTCTAAAGTTTGAGCCTTTTCCTTTGTGTAATCAAGTGCATCGATTACTGTGTTCCCTGTAATAAAGATATTCTCAGTAATACCTTCTTTGTTTAGATGGTGGGCAGATGTTAATGTTGGTGCAAAATGGTAATCTGCTAAAGGTGCTATAAGGCGTCTGTTACCTTCTTCTGGATAAGGTGAAAGTAAATTATCAGTGCGTAAGCCAGCTTCCACGTGACCAATTTTAATTTTATGCTGATTTTGTACATCAAAATTATAAAAGGCAGCAAGGGCTGAAAGGAAGGCTGTTGTTGTATCGCCGTGGACTAGAATAATATCAGGTCTATGCTCAGAAATAACATCTTGCATGCCACTTAAAATACGACCAGAAAGTTTAGCTAAAGGTTGTCCTGGACGCATAACGTCAAGGTCAAAGTCGGCTTTGATATGAAACCAGTCAAAAACTTGCAAAAGCATTTCACGGTGTTGTCCTGTAGAACAAACTTGGCAAGTAAAGCGGTTGTCATGGCGTAAGGCATGAATAAGAGGCGCCATTTTAATAGCTTCTGGTCTAGTACCGATGGCGATAAGAACTTTTTTACGCATAAAACCTGCTTTTATTTTTGTTAACTATATTTTTATTTTTAGCTGATTGGTGGAAAATAATCAATCTTTAGGTTTTGATGGCTGAGAAAAAGACCTGAGCTCTGTGATGTTTTTTTTGTATTGAGACGCCCCTCCAGTAAAGATAGCGCTTCCAGCTACAAAGGCATCTGCCCCTGCATCGATGCATTTTTGGATGGTATTTTTGTTGATACCGCCATCTACTTGTAATGTTATTTTTTTATCTAAAGCCTTAATAAGGTTTTTAATCTCTGAAATTTTAGCAATTTGATCTTCCATAAACTTCTGCCCCCCAAATCCTGGTTCAACAGTCATGATAAGAATGTTATCTACAGCATTTAAAAATGGTTTTATGCTTTCAACGTCTGTACTTGGTTTGAGCGTTATACCAACTTTAACACCTTGAGCCGCAATGGTGCGTAGGTCTTCTGCTGGGTTTTTAAGAGTTTCAATGTGTACGGTAATTTGGTTAACACCTGCTTGAATGTAGTCTTGGAGAAGATTTAAAGGATTTTGCACCATAAGGTGCGCATCAAAGAATAAATTTGAATGTGGGCGTAACGCCTTAATGATAGGTGCGCCAAAGGTGATATTTGGTACAAATTGCCCATCCATAATATCAAGGTGAACCCAATCAGCGCCTGCAGATTCAATAGATATAAGCTCTTCCTTTAATTTTGAAAAGTCGGCACTTAAAATAGAAGGTGCAATAATCATTATACTTTTTCCTTGTTTATTGATGCGTTGAATTGTACGCAATAAAGAACGTAAAGGCACATAAATTATTTTAATGCTTTTTTTTATTAAGCTATTTTGCGCAAACGTGCAGCAAAGAACCCGTCCATATTTTCAGCTGGCGTGGTGCGTATTTCGCCTTGCTCATTTATGATATGTTCGTTTGCACCTACTTCATCCATGGCTATTTTTAAGCGTTCGAAGTTCGTGTTTTGTGCAAGGAATTTAGCAATTTGTTTTTCACCTTCATCGTGGAAGAGCGAGCAAGTTGCATAAACAAGAATGCCTTGAGGCTTAAGTAGTCGTGCTGACTCTTTAAGTATATTTGCTTGTATACCTAATAGGTTTGTCACATGTTCAGGTTTTCTAGAAATGAGAACGTCAGGGTGTCTTCTTGATGTACCTGTTGCTGAGCAAGGGGCATCAATTAATATGCCTGCAAAACTATTGTCTGGCAATTTTGTGTCGCTTGCATCGCCGCAAATAATAGTGCCTGAAACTTGGCAACGCTTGAAGTTTTCATGAATACGTTCAATACGTTTTTGACTTAAATCTAAAGCTGTTACTTGGCGTGTTGGGTGTGCATCTATAAGTTGAATTGTTTTCCCGCCAGGGGCAGAGCACATATCAAGCAGGTCGCCGTCTGCCTTAAGTGGAGCAAATAGACGTGCCGGAATTTGAGCTGCTGCATCTTGTACGTAAATTTTACCACTATCCCAGCCAGGGATTTCAGTAACAGAGATATGTTTTTGCTTTAAACGGAAAGTTTCAGCGTGAATGGGGATGTTGTAGATCATCTCCTGAATTTCTTCTGAGTCGATAATACTTGTGTCGCGTATGCGCAGGTCAATTTTAGAAACTTTAAGCATGTATTCAAAAATAGCTTCGCTACGCACAGGGCCGTAATCTTGTGTAATTTTATCTTTTATCCATGTTGGGATATTAAGCCTTTCATGAGCTACTTGGTCAAGAATGGACATACCCTCACGTTGTGCACGGCGTAAAATAGCGTTGATAATAGCGGTTGCGCGCACTTTACCACGCACTTTGGCAAGTTCAACGGCGCCGTGTATTGCTGCGTGAGCAGGAATGCTGTCCATGAATAAAAGTTGAGCAATACCAATACGCATGATGTTTTTTTCTAGACTGTCATTGTCGAAGGGGTGCTTCATGAATTTGTCAATAAGGTAAGATATTTCACCTATATGGCGTAGTGTAGTGGCAGTAATTGCACGCGCAAGTTTGCGTTCACGCTCATCTAGAGAAGGGAGTATCTTAGCCTCTGCAATTTCAATCGGTTGCTCGCGAATGATAACTTCACGAATAATATTAACACTTGCATTTCTGCTACTTAAAGCTTCATCCATTATATTTTGCCCATTTTTAAGCTGTTGTTGCTATTCTTATGCGGTGTATATTTTGCCCATTTAAAATAAATCACGCAAAGTATATTGCTATATATTTTGACCATTATAGGTGTAAATAATATTTTGTATATCATTAGTCGCTTTAATGCAATGAAAAATACGTACAATTATGAAAGATATGATGTTTTTTTGTGTTTTTATAGTTGATTTTTATATGTGTATCACTTATAGATATAGGTGATAAATCTATCGAAGCAATGTGCTTTATTCCTTTTCGTCACCTTTTAGAGGTAACATTATGTATAAAAAAATAATTATGGCTGTAGTTATTTCCTTTTTGTGCGCTAGCAGCACTTTTGTGCAGGCTAAAACTGTGCCTCAAGGAGATACAGATTTCAATAACTGTGTGGACACAGTATCGGCTCAGATTTTACAGAGTTTATCTTTCACAGATATGCAGAGAAAAAACGTTCAAAAGGTAGAGGTTTTATTAAAACTTCATGAAGAAATAGGGCGTGCTGATCCTTGGCAGTCTGAATTTACGCAATATATCGTTGCTTTACGAGGTGCGCTTGACAATTATTTAACTGTCAAATGTTCGGCAGGGGCTGGCCATGTTGGCGATGCGGATGCAGCTTTTTTGTATCTGAAAAACGTGTATACCCAAACAGTTGAATATTTAGATAGCCTTTCAAGTATTGTTGATGCAGAAATTTCGGCAATTACCGCTTGTGCGGGAGGCGTTTTTCAAGACTTTAACGCTTACAGTATGCGCAATATGGAAAAGGTAAAAGCTTTTGAAAGGCATATTAGTGCTGAAGAGATTGCTGTTTACAAGTCTAAATATAATGCCTTATATGGTACTGCATTTTTATTCTGTGATGCGAGTTATCACGGTTCTGACGCTGGGCGCGCTCACGTTAAATCACTTTCTGACGACCTGATGGAATATGTGGATTATTTGATTGCAAAATATTCTTAATTTAAGGCCGAATTTATCGAAATAAAAAACCTTCACATTGTGGAGGTTTTTTTTTATTTTTTTTGTTATAGTGAGTTTATGATTTTAATATTTATTGTTGTTTTATTTGCTTTGGAAATTGCCGCTTTTGTTGAAGTAGGCGGTGAAATTGGTGTGCTCAGCACGCTTTTGGTTATTCTGTTAAGTGCTATGTATGGCATAGGTCAACTAAAATATTACACAATGTATATTTCACAAAGCCAAGGTGGTGGTAAAAAGGAAGTGGCAGATCGCATGTTTCATGGTGTTTGCGGTATTTTAGCATCCCTGTTATTGGTTGTTCCTGGTTTTGTTACAGACGGTTTAGGTCTTTTATTATTAATTCCTTTTGTGCGCATTTTCTTACGTACATTTATTTTAGACAGTATTGTCGGGGGTTACACCTTCGGTTTGGTGGATACGGGTGATCTGAATGATATGAAGGATTATTATAAAAAGAAAAAATCTTCACGTGCCAGCGCTAAAAGTAAGGTTGAAAAAATACATGTGGTTGAGGCTGAATTTGAAATAGTTGAAGCTGATGATAAAAAAAATGACACGGACTCAAAGTAAATTCATTGTACGTATTGCAATTTAAGATCATTTTCCCTATATAAAGGTTATCTAAAAATCTTTATCTTTTCATTTTTCATCTGTGGAGGTCTCTCCTATGTTTGATAAAAATCTAAAACACTTAAGTTTACTTAGTGAACTTATGCAGTCAACTAAACCTCTTAAAAAACTCAAAGCAGGGTTTAAGCTCATTACGCGCAGTTCTGTGGATGATGCTTATGACATGCTTTGGCTTTTAAATGAGTCTGTGAACGGCGATACCAAGCTATTCAGTGATAAAATTGAAAAACTTGTAGGGCAAGCAATTCGGGGAAAAGGCGTCCGTTTTGACGTTCAAAAACTTTGTACTGTTTGTCCAAGTGAAAAAATTGCTTTAGCATTTAAAGATGCTGCAGGTGGTCATTTAGGGCAAAACCGAAAAGGTTTGCTTGCAAGGCCATATCTGCACCATATTTTAATGGTTTGGTTTTTGGTGATGATGTGTGGCGGCGATGAGGCGCAGCAAATTGTTGCGCTGCTTCATGACTATAGTGAAGATGTGCCAGATAGGTCTATTTCCGTTGAAACGCTTTCGAAGCATATACGTTACAAATATGGCGCGCGTGTTGTAAAAGGTTGTGCGTATTTATGTAATAAAAAAGGTATTTCAGGGAGAACGCCAGCGCAAGCTGTAGAAAAACATATATGGCAATTGAGTCACTTAAAATCTATGCCAAAAGCTTGGCAGTTGGTTAAGTTGTGCGATAGGTCATGCAATATGTATGATAGCCGACGTGATGGGCCTGTGGGCAATACGCCTTGCTCTATTGCAAAGGAAATTGATCAATGTGAAGAGTTTTTTGCAGTTTGTTCGCAAACGCCCGCATTACTTAAGGAATTCTCAATGTATATTACACATCTTTTGGATGTAAAATATGATTTGAAGCATTTAAATTGAAGTATAAATATGTAATCGATGTTAAAAAACACCCTTGTATCTAAGGGTGTTTTTTTATGTAACTGACATGTTTATTCATTGATTTGTTTTAAATGTAACACTTTAAGGGTTTTATATAGTGATATTTTTAGTCTATTTGGTGTTCTTTGCGTTTATTATGTAACAGTTGTATTTGTGAAAGGGGTTATAAATAGATAGGACATGTGTAGGGTGTGTTCCTTTGTGCGTTATAAAGTGTATAGTGGTATGGACCACTTTTCAGCATGTAAGCGAAATTAGGAGAATAAAAGTCATTTGGTTGATTTAATAACAACAATATCATATTGGGTACTGGCATCTTTTTGGCTGCTGGTCTTTGTTTTATATATTGCTAATTATAGTTATATTCGCAATGCCCGTGCAACCATTGGCGTTATGTTGACTGCGACCGCTTTTATTGGCGGTTCAGAAATTTTTTCAAGCGCGTTATTTGCAGAGTATTTAAACCTTTTTTCTCAAAGTAAATCGGAAGCCATGCAAATGGGGACCTTTCAAATTCAAGATTTGACGTCACAACATGTGCGCATTTTTTCTGCGATCGGTTTATTATGTGTCTTTGTTTTTTGGCTTATTCCTTTAGAGGTGAAGGACAAGGTTAAAATGAAGAGGCTCATTGAAGAAAGCGAAGAGCGTTTCCGTACGATTACTGAAAAGACAACAGATATCACGATTATTTATGATAAAGACAAAGGGTTTCGGTATATTAGCCCATCTGTTTCAAAGATTATTGGTTTTACTGTTGAAGAGTTGAGAGGTAAATGTCCTGATGCAATTGTTCACCCAGATGATCTTGAAAACTTTTTAAACAGCGTTGAACGTGCGCTGAAGGTTGCCAATAAAACAATTACCATCTCAGATTTTCGTGTAAAAAATAACAAAAACCAATGGGTGTATTTTGAAGGGCGTGTTACGAACATACCTACTGTGCGTGGCGTTGAAGGACTTGTTATTAACTGCCGTGACATACAAAAACGTAAAGAGGCATATGAGCTTTTAAATCGCCGTTTGGATATGGATGCTTTGGTGAGTAAAATCTCCACAGAATTTATTAACACAGAAGCGGTTGATGTTTATTCAAAAATTGAAAATACGCTTATGGCACTGGGCGATTTTTCAAAGGTCGACCATGCTTATCTCTTTAGCTTTGAGCCAGAATCCCAGCAGTTTGAAAATCAATTAGAATGGCACCGTGAAGGTAAATCTTCCGTTATTCAAGATTTGGAACCTATTACAGCCGACCTCTATCCATGGATGCTTGAAAAGCTTGAAATGTTAGAGTCTGTTTATGTGCCTGATGTGTTTAAGTTACCTAAATCTGCAGACCAAGAAAAAGCTATTTTTAAAGCGGCTGGTATACGTTCTTTATTGGCCGTACCTGTAAGCCGTGAGGGGCGTTTGAATGGTTTTCTATTGCTAGATAACTTAGAAAAAGTTCATAAATGGGAGAAGCATGACATATCACTTTTAAACGTGATTGCAGAAATTGTTTCAAATGCAATGCAGCGCTATTCAACGGAAGAGAATTTAAAAACTTTATCGCAAGCAGTCGAGCAAAGTATGTCTTCAGTGATTATTATAAAGCCTAATGGTATGGTCGAATATGTAAACCAAAAATTCCAAGAGGTTACAGGTTATAGTGCAGAAGAGGTTCTAGGTAAGTCTATTGGTGACTTTGCGAAGATTGATGGTGCGGAATCCCGCAATAAAGAAATTTTGGATACGGTTAATCGTGGTGAGGATTGGCGTGGCGAAGTTTTAAATAAAAAGAAAAATGGTGAAGAGTTGTGGGAATCTGTCACAACATCACCTATTAAAAATAATAAAGGTGAAATTAAGCATATTTTAAGCGTGCGTGAAGACGTCACATTGAAGAAGTCTTATGAAGATAAACTTATCTATCAAGCAAACTATGACGATTTGACAGGCATTCCAAATCGCGTGCTTGCACATGACCGCCTTTCAGAGGCGATGATGCGTGCACAGCTCAATAAAAATAGCGTTGCATCTATTATTGTTGGCCTTGACACCTTTAAAAAAGTAAATGAAACCCTCGGACATAGCGTGGGTGATCAGCTACTTGTTGAGGCGAGCTTGAGACTGAAGCATTATGTGCCAGAGATTGGTACATTGGCCCGCCTTGGCGGTGACGAGTTTTTAATTGTTCTACCAATTGACCATGATGACTATGCTGAAATAGTTGCGTCTCGTATTTTAGAGTCATTTGCAGAGCCCTTTATTTTAGGTGACAATGAAGTAACTGTGACGGCAAGTATGGGCATTGCCATTGCGCCAAATGATGGAGATGATCCACATGTGATATTGCGTAATGCAGGCAGTGCGATGCACCGTGCAAAAGATGAAGGTCGTAATAATTTCCAATTCTTCGCAGAGGAAATGCATAGTGATGCTTTAAAACGCATTCAAATGGAAGGTTATTTACGCCGTGCCCAAGAGTTTGATGAGTTAGAGCTTTATTACCAACCTATTGTGCGCACTCATTCTTGTAAGGTTGCGGGTGCAGAAGCTTTACTGCGTTGGAATAACCCTCATTTAGGTCCTGTTTCACCGGTTGATTTCATTCCACTTGCAGAAGATATTGGGCTTATTGTACCCATGGGTGAATGGATTTTGCGCACGGCTTGTTTGCAAGCTAAGAAGTGGGCTAAGGATAAAAATGCGCCTAATTATGTCAGCGTAAACGTTTCTGTACGCCAATTTAAAGGTGAAGATTTTGTTGGCTTGGTACGACGTATTTTAGAAGAAACAAATTTAAACGCAAAACATTTGCGTGTAGAGGTGACAGAAAGTCTACTCGTAGACGAAGAGGTTGGCGGTACTGTGGATCTGGCTCTTAAAGGCCTTAAAGATATGGGCGTGATGATTTTACTCGACGATTTTGGGACGGGTTATTCATCTTTGAGCTATCTTAAAAAATATGACTTCCATACACTGAAAATTGACCGTTCCTTTGTGTGCGATATACCAGATGATGCGGAAGACAAAGCTTTGGTACAAGCGATTATGGCTATGGCGCATAGCTTAAGCCTAGAAGTTGTTGCAGAGGGTGTCGAAACCAAAGAACAATTAGATTATTTGTCGACGCTTGGATGTGACAGTATACAGGGGTATTTCTTCTCTAAACCACTGCCAGATAAACAATTTGATGATTTAATGATGAATTGGCAGTATACTTCTTAATAATTTTATATAGAGGGGGATATTATGGCTAAAGGCGGTAAATATGTATCTAAAGAAGCAGATGAACAAGGCTTCTTTCATTACACCGAGTCTGAAAATGCTGTTTGGCGCGACCTAGTAACACGGCAGAAATCTATTTTACCAGGGCTTGTGTGCGACGCTTATTTGCATGGGTTAGATGTTTTAAAACTTTCAGAGGATCGTGTCCCACAACTTAAGGACGTGAGTGCAGTTTTGCAAAAAGAGACAGGCTTTGGAGTAACAGCTGTCCCCGCCCTTATTTCTCCGCATAGATTTTTCGAACTTTTATCTAAGAGACAATTTCCAGCAGCAACGTTTATTCGCACCTCAGAAGAATTTGATTATCTACAAGAGCCAGATGTTTTTCATGAAGTTTGGGGGCATTGCCCAATGCTGACGGATAAAACGTATACCGATTTTATTCAAAAGTATGGTGAACTCGCCTTAACGCTCGATAAAAAATATATATGGATGATGCAGAGGCTTTTTTGGTTTACGGTGGAATTTGGCTTGATAGATGAAGGTAAAGGACCTCTTATTTATGGTGCGGGCATTGTTTCTTCTTCTGGGGAAAGCCCTTACGCTTTGAAAAGTGATGAGCCAGAGCGCCTACCTTTTGATATTTTGGATGTTTTTAGAACGCCATACCGTATTGATATCTACCAGCGTAAATATTTTGTGATTAAATCATTTAAAGACCTTTACGATGTGGTGAGCCATGACCTGGTACCGTTGATGGATAAAGCGCTAGAGCTTGGTATGCATGAACCAACATATCCTGCTAAATAAGTGCATATAAAGCACAGACTTAAGTTACATTGCCTTATTTTAAAGGATGTTATGAGTAATGAATGTACATACGCGTAAAAAATGGGTATATACTTGTAAATGTTTAAAAATATAAAGGTTAAGTAAATGAAATTACGTATATTAGGGTGCGACGGCGGCCGAGGGCTTGGTTATAATAGTACGACACTCTTGTTTAATGACCATGTACTTTTAGACGCAGGAACAATTCAAAGTGAAATTACGCTTGAAGATGCTTTAAAAGTTACTGATATATTCTTAACACATGCACACTTAGACCATTTGCTGGACTTGCCCTTTTTATTAGACGCAACGTTTGAGCAGCGCCGTCAGCCACTGCGCATACACGCTACTAAGGAAACATTAGATGTCATGATGACGCATATTTTTAATGATCAAATTTGGCCTAATTTTTCTAAGTTACCAACCGCAGACTCAGGTCAATTTACGCTACATGAAATTAAGTCTGGTGTATCATATAAAGCGGGCGAACTTACTTTTATGCCGATTGATGTAGACCATACTGTGCCAACAGTAGGCTATAAAATATCTGACGCAAATGGGTCTTTGGTCTTTTCAGGTGACACTTGCCCTGTGGACAGTATCTGGGAAGTTGCTAACAATGCAGAAAACTTAGAAGCGGTGATTGTTGATCTTTCATTCCCTATTAGCGAGCAGCATATTGCAACTCTTTCAAAGCATATGACAGCGGCAGATGTAGAAGATCAGCTTAAAAAACTAAAGGTTGATTGTGACGTTTATGTTTTCCATTACAAGGTTGGGCTTGCCTCAATTTTAGAGGGGCAAACTAAAAAAATAATGCACTTTGGTAAGCCTGTTAAAACGCTTAGAAAATATAAAGAGCTTATTATCTAATATAGAAATGCTACATACCTAGTTGTCTAGGGTAAATTCTTCTAGAACAGGTTTGAAGTTAAAAAGGGATGCATCTAGCGTGTGCCCTTGTTGCAGGTTGGCAAATAAAATACTCACACCTTGCCCAAAGTTATCACGACTGCTCATACTTAAAAGGCTTAAGGGTTTGTTGTTGAACTTTAAAACAAAGCTGTTTTCATCGTCTTGTTTGAGAGAAAGTTCTATAATTGTGACATCATCATAATTTTGGATATTGTGTATGTTAAAGTCGCCGTTATTGAATGAAAATGAATCTTTGGTTAATAATCCAGCAAAGCCACTGTGAAGGGGTAGTTGAGTTGTTTGCTCTGTTTCAGGGTCGTGGAAAAATAGCCTACTGCCTGTCGAAACCAGTTTTTGCTCGTTCGGTATTTTGTATTGCCACAAAAATTGTTTGGGGCGGTTAAGGTAAAGTGTTCCTGTCATATAAGGTGTGCCTGGTGCCTGTTGTTGGAAGTCGGCTTCAAGTGTGGTTATACCATTGAGGTAAGACTCTATTTCTTCAACGGAAGCTGCTTGCGCTGTAAGCGGGAGTGTTAAAAGAAGGCTTAGAGTATATAGACGTGTCATAAAATATTTCATGAGCCGATTATGACGCTTTACAAGTGAATAGGCAATAGTTATAAACAAAGTATCATTTATAAAAAGGAGTACGCGTTATGTTAATGGGTCCAGAATATGTTCCTGAAGGGGCAACAAAGGCTGTTGTTTTATTACATGGTTTTGGGAGTGATGGCGATGATTTGTTTTCGCTTGCACCTTACATTGCACGTGAAGGTCTTGAAGAGGTTGCTTTTTTTGCGCCAAACGGCCCAAGCATGACCGACACAGGTATGGGGTACCAATGGTTTAGCGACAAAGGTTGGACATTTATTGACCGCGAGGGCATCGAAGAGGCAAAAGACTTGCTAGAGTCATATATTATCAAACATGTGTGCGGTAATAATGGTATAGATTTTGAAAATGTTGCCATTGTAAGTTTTTCACAAGGGACTATGACTTCTTTATTTGCAGTACCACGCTTTGAGAAGCCTTTAGCAGGCATTGTTGCTTTAAGTGGGCGTATGATGTGGCATGAAGAGCTCGAGGATTTAGATAGCTACCATAAAGTGCCTGTACACTTTATGCACGGTGAAGAAGATGAGGTTGTGGAATGCAACGATAGCTATATTTCGTATAGCGAATTAGAAGGTTTAGATTTTGACCGTTTAAGTATTACTGTTTTGCCAGAATTAGGGCATGCAATTGATGAGCGCGTCATTAAAGAAACGGCGGCGCATTTAAAGAAAATGCTGAAATAAAAAAAACCTCCCATTCGGGAGGTTTTTTTTATTTCGATATAGCTGAAAGTTCAGCACGGTAAAGACGTAAATCTTGCTCAGCTTTTTCTTGGCGTGATTGCCAAAATTTCACAAGAGGAGAGCCTTCATCTACGAGTGCTTCAATTTTAAGTTTAAAGGAAGTAATCGCAGCTTCCAGCTGTTCAATGAGACAAAACAAAGCCTCTTTATGCTCACCTGTTAATGAAGTGATTTTATCTTTTGCCAGTCTTAACTCAGCATCAAACTGGCCCTTTAAACTTTCCTTTTGCGTATAAAATTGCTCGGAAAGTTCTAGTAGGGCGGCTTCAAGTGAAAATAAAACCTGTTTTTGATGCACAGCCATAGCCTCAGCACTTGTGGGCTTTAGTTTATATTTTAATAAACCTAAAATATCAAACAAATCAATAATACGTGCATGAATATCAAGTACGTACATCAATTTAGCGCGCCATTGTGACTTGTTGCCATCATGTATAATGCCGTGCTCGTAAGAGTAACCAAAAGCATGATGACCGCTATGGAAACCTTCGCCAAACACAAGTATAGCAACCCACCAATTGTCTTTGGCGGCGCCTGTTTTATGATTTTGATAAACAGCCTTGCCCCAAATATGGCAGGCGCTATTTACAAAAAATGTAGCGTGTTGGCATGCCATACGGGCACAGTTAATGGTTAAAAATGTAAGCCCTATACTCCAGTAAATTTCAGATACGTTGTATGCTTGACCTAAAATAAAAGACCAAAAATCAACAGAAATGATAAGTCCTAATAGAACAGGGAATACAGCAGCACAGATAATATACAATGCTAAATAGTTTTTGTTTTGCCAAACAAGCAGAGGGTCTTTTTCAAGTTCTGCGCGTTTTGAAGCGCTATGATTTTCATAGTCAAACTCACCAATTTTAATATAACAAAGCCATCCAACATGTGACCAAATAAAACCTTTTAAAGTACTTTTGTACTCGTTGGGTGTATGGTGGTCTTTGCCAGGTATGTCTTCATTTAAATGGTGCAGCCAATGACGTAAAATCCATGAAATAGCATCGCCTTGTCCTGTGAATGCGCCAGCTAAAACACCATATAAACGTGTTAAAAAGCAAATAAATTTGGCTGTAGGTGTGTCGTTAAACTCAAACGACTTATGCGTCCAATAACGGTGGTATACACCGATAGAAAGGATACATAATCCATATGTAACCACAAACATAGTGATATATTTTAACCAGCCGCCATGTATAAGAAGGGCTGTTAAAAGTGAAGGGACGAACAAAAAAGGACAAACCACTAAAAGTGTAAACATAACCCAGTTAAAGGGCGGTAAATGTTTTTGGCTTTTGGGTTTCCCTATAATGGGGGTTAATTTAAACATGAGATTTACCTCCTTTGAGGTGAGGGTATGTAAAATATAAAGGTTGTTAAAGCCTTTGAAAAAATTAAAGTGTTTGCTTGAGAGTAAAGGTATGATGTTTTTAAAAAACAATCAAGGCTTAATGGTTAATATCCATCTTCAGGTGGTTGCTGAATAATTACTTCGCGTTTCCCAACGTGGTTGGCAGCACTTATCATGCCGTCCGCTTCCATCTGTTCAATAAGTGTTGCCGCACGGTTGTAGCCAATTTTTAAATGGCGTTGAATGAAGGACGTTGATGCTTTTTGTTCGCGTGCCACAACGTCAATAGCTTGACGGTAAAGGGGGTCGTTTTGATCTCCGCCCTCACTTGGTGCACCCGTACTACCTTCGTTTGGTGTCGGCAATTTGAAAATATCAATATAGTCTGGCTGACCTTGACTTTTGAGGTGGTTCACTACAGCATGGCATTCATCTTCATCAATAAAGGCACCGTGCAAGCGTGTAAGGCCGTTTGAACCATTTTCTAGATAAAGCATATCACCTTTACCTAAAAGCTGTTCAGCCCCCATGCTATCAAGTACGGTACGCGAGTCGATTTTAGATGTAACGCTAAATGAAATACGTGTCGGGATATTGGCTTTAATTAAACCAGTAATAACGTCAACACTTGGTCTTTGTGTTGCGACAAGTAAGTGGATACCTGAAGCACGTGCCATTTGGGCTAAGCGTGCAATCGAAATTTCTACTTCTTTGCCTGCTACCATCATCAAATCGGCTAATTCATCAATCACAACCACGATGTAAGGAAGTTCCGCATCACATAACGGGTGAAGTTCATATGTTGGTTGACCTGTGTTCGGGTCAAAACCGGTTTGTACTTGTTTTTGAGGGATTTGATCCTTCGCTTGCATCTCACCAAATTTAGCATTAAAACTTTGCATGTTTTTAACACCAAACTCGCTCATCAATTTATAACGGCGCTCCATTTCGCATACAACCCATTTTAAAGCGCCAGCTGCTTTGTGTGGATCAATAATAACAGGTGAAAGCAAATGAGGGATATCATTGTAAATGGAAAGCTCTAACATTTTAGGGTCAATCATCACAAAGCGTAATTGTTCAGGTGTCATACGGCATAGTAAGCTAACAATAAATCCATTCATAGCAACAGACTTACCAGAACCTGTGGTACCAGCAATAAGAGCATGAGGCATTTTGGCGATATCTGCAACAACTGGGTTACCTGCGGTGTCCACACCCATAGCAACGGTAAGTTTTCCAGCAGCGGTTTCAAATATCTCAGTTGATATAATATCTTTAAAAGTTACCATTTTGCGTTTTTGGTTCGGCATTTCAATACCAATAACGGTGCGTCCTGGCACAGGCGCAATACGGATAGCTGTCGCGCTCATAGCACGGGCAAGGTCATTGGAAAGTCCAATAACGGTAGCTGTTTTAACCCCAGCAGCAGGCTCTAATTCGTAAATAGTAATCACAGGGCCTGGGCAAATTTTAGTAACAGTACCTTTAACACCAAAGTTAGCAAGCTGTTGTTCTATCATGCGTGCATTTTGCTGCAAGGCATTTTCTGACTCACCAATATTAGCATCCTTGTTTTCACTAAAAAGGTGAAGAGGAGGCATTTGATAACTGTTATCTTTAAGGTCAAGTGGCAGCATGGTTTGCTGTTCTTTAAGCCTTTCGTTGCTTATTTTAGCTTCAACTACAGTATGACGTTCAATTGTAGGTTTTTTAATTTTGCTCGGCTTAGGCGTTGGTAATGGCAAATCAATTTGCAGCGCTTTTTTAAATTTAATACGCATAAAACGACGTACAGCAATAACCGCCCAGTGGCGGATGAATTTTTCAGATACACGACAAGCGTGGTAAAGGTCTTTTAATGTTAAACCTGTCCAAAGCATTGTGCCCATTAAGAATGTAATACCAGCGATTGACGCAACGCCGAATGAACCCATAAGCGGTTCCATTATTTTAACGGTAAATTTACCGATAATGCCACCGTTGCCCATACCGTTTTCCATTGGCCACGTCGGTAAAGGAGCCCACATCTGTAGAATAACCGAAAGCGAAACTAGTAAGACAGGGAGAGTTATAAGACGGATATATCTGTCTTGTGATTCTCTGTGCATTAAAAGTTGAGCGGCATAAAAAGCTGCGATAATAGGTAAGATAAAAGCAGATATACCAAATGACTGTATAAGGTAGTCGCTAATATAAGCACCCCACATACCTGCGCCATTTTCTACCATAATTGTTGGCGATGCCACGTTAAATGAAGGGTCGTTTGGGTTGTGGCTAAAAAGGCTTAAAAATAGGTAAGCTGATAGAAAAACACAAAGAAGACCAAAGGTCTCGCTTAGGCGCATAGCAATAAAACCTTGTTCGGTTGAATTGGTGCGATTTTTGTTTTGTGACTTTTTCCCCATTCATTTTTTATAGCTTATTATGTTTGGGTTTTCTAGTTTAATTGTAATTTTAAAATTTTTTTGAGCACCCATTTGTGTGAAAAATGCAAGGGCGTATGTCTGTGTTCTATATTTCAACAAGATATAGATTATATAAAAAAGCCCCGCTTAAAGCGAGGCTTTTATAACTAAGTTGCCTTAGCTCGTTAGATATTCCTTAGAATGCCCAACGTGCTTGTAGCATACCAGTGTGAGCAAGGAAGTCTTCCTTGATCTCAGCGTCGTAAGCAGCTGTAAACTCGAAGCCTTCAGCAGTCATAACGTTAACACCAGTACCTAGAGTTAGAGTAGACTTAGCAACATCAGCACCCTTAGATGTGAATGCAGCACCACCAGCTAGGAAGTTCGAAGTAGACTGAACTTCATCAGCGATAGCGTCGTAAGAGTACTTAGCACGTAGGTAAGGCATGTATGTTGCACCGTTTGAACCAGCGATGTTCCACTCGATGTCTGAACCAACAGAGATCAAGAATGCAGAAACGTCATCAGATTTCACAGAAAGTGCAGCACCACCTGTACCAGCTTCACGGTAGTTGTCAGACTCAACGTTCAAGTAGTTAAAGCCAACGAATGGAGTAACTTTAGCTTCTTTCCAGTCGTAAGACTTACCAGCTTCAGCTGATAGAGTGAACGTGTTAGAGTCGTACTCACCTGTGTAAACATTGCTTAGCGCAGTACGCTCAGTTTTGTTTTCGTTGAATGAGTAACCGATCATACCGTCAAGGTAAACACCGCTTGCAAGGTTGTGAGAAGCGTAAGCTGACAACTGGTATGCATCGATGTCTGTTTGAGCGTTGCTTGCAGCGTCTGAATCAACATCAGCAGAAGCGTAAGAGAAAGCAACACCAACACGTGTACCGTCAACAAGTTCGTCAGAGTCAACACCAATCGCTAGACCAGTAGTTGTCGCGTCGTAACCTTTAACACCTTTACGTTCGTCTTGTTCAGCTGTAGTACCGAAAGCTTGGATCCACATGCCGCGGTTAGCCATCATTTCTTCACCAGCAACCATACCACTACGGCCGTTATCTGTACCACGTAGCAAAGCTAGACGGTTAGAAACAGTACCAGTAGAAGCAACAGATGTACCAATAGCAGCAGCAGAAGCACCACCAGAAACGTCTGGAGTTAGTGATTCTAGAACTGAGTTAGTATCTGTTTCAGCTAATACATCTTCGTATAGAGAAGAAAGAGCAGCTGAGTCAATTACACCAGCAACACCTTTGTTGTTAACACCAGTAGAAGCAGCAGCAAGTGTTGTTACACCAGCATTTTGTAGAGCTACAGTTAGGTCATACGCACCAGCGTTTTTAGCCCATGTGTATTTGTAAAGAGCGTTACCAGTTACAGCGTTTGTTCCTGTGAAGGCAGCTGCAGTTGCACCAGTTACAAGTCCAGCGTATGTATAACCTGCAGAAAGGTCAACATTTTGAGCTGCAGTTAGCTTAACTTTGCTTGTGTTCATGTCAACACCATCAGTGTCAAACAATACTTTACCAGCGTTGTTGTTAGCAGCACCTAAAGCAATAGTAACGTTTTTCAAGCTAGAAGCAGCACCAGTGTCAGCGTTTAATGTAGCGCCGTTACGTACAACAACTTCAGCACCATCAGCGATAGATAGAGCTGTAACACCTGTTAAGTTACCTTTTAGGTTTGTTTTAGAACCAGCGCCGAAAGTAGCTGTAGATGTAGTTGTTACAATACCTGTTTGATCCCATGTACCGTTAACAACCAAGTTTCCAGAAAGACCTAATGTTGAAGCAAGCGTAGCTGTACCACCAGAAGCAATTGTCATGCTTGAAGCTTCAGCAGCGCCAGTTACAGTAAGTGTACCACCGTTAGCAACTGTTAGAAGGCTGTTTGTGCCGTCTACATCAAATGTACCACCAGCTGTTACTGTGCCAGAGATAGTAGCATTATCAGCTGTGATTTCTACGTTACCTGTTCCAAGGAATGTACCAGCAACAGTTAGGTCACCAGATGAAACCAAAGTTGTACCTGTTACAGAAACAGAACCACCAGAGGCGATGTTTAAGCCGCCAGCGTCAACTACTAGGTTACCAGTGTTTTTCACTGTACCGCCAACAGTCATAGCTGTTGTTGTTGATAGAGCGCCGTTACCTGTGTAAACACCACCTGAAACAACTTCAAAAGCGTCTGCATTAACAGCGCCAGTTGTGTTCATTGTACCTGTTACAGAGATGTCAGCAACATCACCGGCGATAGCTAGAGTGTTAAGAGTTGCACCAGAAGCAACAGAGATTAGGCCGCCTGTAGCACCAGTAATTGTGCCTGATACGTTCATTGTACCACCAGAAACAGCAATGTTTTCAATGCCGCCAATTGTGCTTGTGAACTGGTTAAGACCGGAAGTTACTGCTATAGAGTCAGTACCTGTTCCACCGTCAACAGCAGCGATAGTTGTCGCTGATGTGTCTGTACCAGAAAGAGTAATTGTATCGTTACCAGCAGCTAGTGTTAAAGCACCAATTGTAGCTTGGTTTGTACCTGTAAGTGTTAGTGTGTCAGAAACAGCACCTGCAGTAACAGCACCGATAGTACCACCAGTCATAGTGAATACGTTTTGAGAACCACCAGCAGCTTCAACAGCACCAACTGTACCACTGTGTGAAATATTGATTGTGTTTACGTTTGCTGCAGTTGAAACAGCAGTGAAATCAACTGTACCTGTGTTACCACCTGAAAGTACGTTAATGACTGTACCACCAACGTTAGAACCTACGAAGATACCATCAGCAGCAGCATTACCAGCACCTTCAGTAATTGCAGCGCTTACGTTAATTGTGTTTGAAGCAGCGCTTACAAGAATACCGTGAGCGTTAGCTGTAGCTGTACCAGTGTTAGCGTCTAAAGCAGCGTTGATGTTCAGTGTGTTTGAAGCACCTGTGAGCTGAATTAAAGCATCATCAGTGTTTGTTGCACCTGTGATTGTTTCAGAAACGGTTAAAGTTACACCTGTAGCTGAAAGAATTACACTGTCAGTTGCAGCAGCTAGAGCAAGAGCACCACCTGTTGATGTAACTGTATCACCAGCGTCAACGTTTGTGTCTGAGTTTACGTCAGTTGCTAATATAAAACCAGCTGGAGCAGCGCCATCTGTTGCGATCGTTAGATCGAGAGCAGAAGCAACGCCAGAAACAGCCATTGCTGAAACAAGCGCCGTAGACGCAAGCATTAGCTTTGAATTTAGTTTAATCATAATTTTGATTTTCCTTAGTTTATTTTTATAGTTATAACTCATGCAATTTTATGCGAAATACAATTGAAAGATGCCAGTTTTACTTGAACGCCTTTCTGTCGCATTATCCCGCAGAAAACTGCGATTTTTTATATGCATATATAAAACTTTTCATCCCTAATCCATTCAATTTAAAAATAAATTCAGAACAAAAGTGCCTGCACATGTTACACTCCCTAAGTGTTATCTCCAACTAAAAAAGCAAAAAAAAGGCATAAAACATGTATACCTTAAGTAAATCATACCTTTTCAGAGCTCAACTTGCGGTTGTTTTATTGCTATTGTTGGCTTCCTGTATGAAAAAACCCGAAAACATACAAGATTACAATTTGTTAGATGGTGTTTACGGTAAAGGGGGGATTCCTGTAACTTATGGTCTTCCTTATGAAAACCCTGTTCACACACTTAAAATTTATATTGAGGGAGACGGTAGGGGCTGGATTAACAAAAGAACCCCTTCAGGTGACCCAACGCCCAGTCATTCCCTTGTGTTGCGCCTCATGCAACTGGACGTTGAAAATTCTCTTTATCTATCAAGGCCTTGTCAGTATTATTTAAATGAAAATTGTCAGCAGTTTTACTGGACTGAAGGGCGACATGCGGGGGTTCTTGTTGATGCCATGAACGCCGCCATTACTGAATTAAAACAAACCTATAACGCTAAGGAAATAGAACTTATAGGGCACAGCGGAGGCGGAACAATGGCGATGCTTATTGCGTCAAAAAGGTCGGACATTACACGTATTTTAACAGTGGCGGCTAATCTTGATGTGGAAGAATTTGCACGTATACATAAAGTCACGCCCATGAAGGGTTCGCTAAATCCTATGGATGTCACCGATAAGTTGAAAAATATCCCGCAATTACATCTTGTGGGCGGAAAAGATGAAGTGGTGCTTCCAAAGCTTGTTCAAAGGTTTATTGAAAAGATTAACTCCCCTTGCGTACATTACAAAAATTACCCTGAAAATGGGCATAATGCAGGTTGGGAAAATGTATGGCGTGACGTTTTAGCCATAGACATTCAGTGTAAATAATCTTGCATGTATTCATATTATAAATAAAACAGTCCTAAAGAACCCTTGCGGTTTTTTTAGAAATACTTCTTAATGTGGTTATAAATTAAAAATGAATAAGAAAGTTACTTTAAAATGATGAAATTTGTTTACGCTGTCGGTGGCTTGGTGCTTGTCTCTATTTTAGGTGTTATGTTTTATGCATCTTCTATTGTTTCGGGTGCGATTGAAAAGTTTGGTAGCGATGCTTTGGGTGTGCCTGTGACGGTTAAATCGGTTAATATTGGTATATTCTCTGGCGAGGTGGGACTTGAAGGTCTTGTTGTAGCAAACCCTCAAGGGTTTGAAGGGACGCAAGCGCTTTCTCTTGGTGAAATTTTTGTATCACTAGATCCAGCTTCTGTTTTAACAAATAAAATTCATATTAAAGAAGTACGCATTACGAAACCTGTTGTTTCTTATGAAGGCTTATTGAAGAAGAATAACTTTAAAACTATTCAAAACAATGTAAATGCTTATACGTCAGCTGGAACAAAGTCTACACAGCCAGTTGAAGAGAAATCTCAAGGCTCAGCAAAATCAGAAGCGGCAACACCGTCTAAAAAAATTCAACTTGATTTGTTTGTGATGGAAGAAGCAACGATGAACTTGAGGATGACAACACCTGTTGGCAGTAAAAATGCAATCGCGAGCCTACCACGTATTATGATTAAAAATATTGGTAAAGAAGGCGATGGTGCTGATATTTCAGAAGTTGTTAAGCAGATTACAACGCCACTTATGCGTTTTGTAAGCCAAGGCGCTACAAGTTCATTTGCGAATCTAGGGGACTTAAAACAAGATACTGTAGACGGTATAAAAGGCACCTTAGAGAATAAAAAAGATAAGGCGTTAGAAGGTATTAAAGGTTTATTTGGTAAATAAACTGTTAAAGTTATAACGCAAAAAAAAGCCCTCAAATGAGGGCTTTTTTACTATCGAGCGGGTGGGTTAATTTTCATTTTCCATTGAACTAAACATACTTTCTAGAACTTTACTAGAATGACCGTAAGTAACATTGGGCTGACCTTTGAGTATGCCTATTTTCACTTCGGTAATGTTTTCGTCCATTTCAGCTTTTTCGTACACTTCTGTTAATAAAGTAGCGTATTGAGAAACTAAATTACGTGCGCCTGTTTTTTCAGCAATTGCTTGTTTTGCAATATACTCAGCAACAGGTTTGGTAATGGAGAATGATACACGTTGATCAAGACGTGAGAAATACTCTTTCCATTGATTGTAAATGCTGTTTGGAATGTTTAGTTGAATTTCAACCAACTCTTCTTCGGTGAGTTCTTTAAAGCCAACGCTAATCGGTAAACGACCGAGTAACTCTGATTTAAATCCCCACTTTTTGAAGGCATCCGCATTTAACTTATCAATGATGTCATTACGACTTGGTGTTGACGTTTCAACACTTGGAGCACCAAAACCTATAGAACCACGCGCTTCGTAAAGCGCTTCAATGCCGTCAAAGGCACCTAAAGTTACAATAAGCATATTTTCGGTGTTTAAAAACTGTGTTTCTTTAGATGAAGGACATTCTTTAAAGGGGATTTCTCCACCTTCAATGAATTTTAACAAGTCATTTAGAACCGAAGTTCTTTCTGCACCTGCACCCGCACCCAATTTGTCAAACTCGTCTAATACAACGATAGAAAAACCAGCGGCTTCCATATCTTTGCCACACTTTGTCCAAATGTCACATGCGAGCTCGCTCACGTTACGTCCTTTATAAGACGAAGGTGTAAGTAAACTTGCATCTTCAATGAAACAATTAACACCAAGATGCTTTGCAATAATGCGCCAAATTTCTGTTTTACCAGAAGCGGTTGGCCCATGTACAAATACATTTTGCTTATCAAGTGTTACACCATCATTAACACTTTCCCCATAACAACGCTCCATATGAAGCTTTACAGCACGTGCACAAGCACGTTTTGCATCAACTTGACCAATCAAGTGTTGGTTCACAACTTCCATAATTTCAGCAAGGCGTGGTACTGAAGGCGTGGCATCGTCAGCCTCGCATTCATCTTCCACATACTGTTCATGGAGAAGTTCACCTTTTTGAGTGATGGTTACTTTAATGTTACCATTTTCATCAGTAACACTTACATCAGGCCATGCTATTTGACCATCTTCAACATGTTTTACATACATTTGAGGACCATGCTGTGAAATGGCCATAGCGCGTATCACTTGTTCACCAGCAATTTTGTAAATTGCATTCGGAATTTTTGAAACGTATTTAGGGTCGAAGTTCATTGTTTTCTTAAACATAGGTATTTCCTTAGCACCGATAAAGGCGCAAGTGAGTAGAATAGATGTTTTTCATGTAGGCACAGTATTGTACCCATATGTAAAAAAGTGAAAGGTTTTGTCTTATTAATTAAAGTATGAGGGTGCCAAGGTTTTGTTTCAACCTTTGACGTAAAAAAAAGAGGCGAAAAGCCTCTTTAATATGCACAGAAAAATATTTAGGGATTAAAATTTTCTATCTTTAGAGTTTCGCATTTAAGTTTTTTACCAAGCAGAGCTTCAATATCTTTGTGCGAAGCACTGTCATTGCTGGCAATAAATGAAATGGCTGTGCCGATGTCGCCCGCGCGACCTGTGCGCCCAATGCGGTGAATATAGTCTTCGGCCATGCGTGGAAGGTCGAAATTCACCACGTGTGATAGTTTTTTAACGTCAATACCACGTGCAGCCACATCCGTTGCGACCAAAACAGGCAAGCTGCCATCATGCATTTTATCGATTACTTTTTTGCGCGCATTTTGGCGCATGTCACCATGTAATGCTTGTGCTTTAATGCCTTTTTTAGTCAGTTTACGTGCTACTTTTTCAGTGGCATATTTAGAAGCCATAAACACAATACTTTGCTGTACATCTTCGCCTGCTAAAATAAACTCAAGCATTTGCTGTTTGTGCTCTTTGTCTTTGGCACGGTACATAATTTGAGTGATACTGTCGTGGTTGTCTGACGTTTTTGCAAGGTCAGCACGCAAAGGGTTTTTAAGCATTTTTTGCGCTACTTTTTCAACAGACTTATCAAAAGTGGCTGAAAATAAAAGCGTTTGAACGTTGGTTACAATTTCAGCAAATACACTTTGAATGGGCTTTAAAAAACCCATGTCGAGCATGCGGTCAGCTTCGTCTAAAATAATTGTTTCAATACGGCTAAAGTCAACTTTTCCTGCATTCATATGGTCAATAAGTCTACCTGGTGTGGCTACAATATAGTCAAGGTCACCTTTAAGTGCTTTTTCTTGCGGTGGGTAAGGTACGCCACCCATTAAAATGGTCGACTTAATTTGCGTGTTGCGGCTAAACATTTTAATGTTTGTATAGACCTGAGTTGCAAGTTCACGCGTCGGTGTTAAAATTAAAACACGGGGTCCACGGCCGTAACCTTTTGGCTCGGTTGTTAGCGTTTTGTGAAGTGTTGGTAAAACAAAAGCCCCTGTTTTGCCTGTTCCTGTTTGTGCACAAGCCATCACGTCTTTTCCTGCCATAATAGCGGGTATCGTTGCTTCTTGCACAGGTGTAGCTGTTTCAAATTTAGCGGCTTTTAAAGCGGTTAAAATTTCGGGTGCTAAATTAAATTCTGAAAATTTCATCTTATAACCTTTATGTCAAAATTGTTGGCAGCCCCTGCTGGGTTTTATAAACCAGTCGCTGCTTGTTGGAGCTCCTACCTTTTTATAAAGTAAGACGCATGAGAGGGTATAAGGTTTAGGCTGTAAATTTACAAGGGGAATAACAGTAAAAGATACGTTTTGATATAAAGTAAGGCTAATTAACGGCTTTTAATATGGAATCGATGTTGGCTTTGATGTCAAATGAGTTTGTAACGCGTTCGTTTGGATACATTTCCATGGCTTGTTGAATAGCTGTGATAGCTTGATGGTGAGATAGCTTTGTCGCAATAACGTCTGCACCACTATTGTAGATATGGATGATGCCATAATGACCGTCTGCACTCATATAAACTCTCAGTGGAAGAAGTTCTGTCATTTGCCCTGCCCTATGTTATTTGTCTTATGTATTATTTTGGGTGAATAACAGCGTTTGAGCAATGTCTATAAAGAGGTAAGATGGTTTTTTATGCAAAATTTGTTGTTTTACAATGTCTTAATAAGTTCTTGTATGTGTGTATACAACTCTTGACAGGTTGTTGCAAAGGCTTTTTCTATTTCCTTAGGAGTACCTTTAACTGCGGCTGGGTCTTTTAGGCTCCAGTGTAATTTATAGGCTGGCCCGTGAAAGGCTGGACATTTTATTTTTTCTACTTTGTCACAAACAGTGATAACAAGGTCAAAATGCGGTGCACCATCTCTTTCGAATTTTCGCCAGTTTTTAGAAGTAAAATCGCCTGTGATACCTTGTGATATGAGTTGTTGAATAGCATGGGGGTTTACAGTGCCAACGGGGTTACTCCCTGCACTATAAGCTTTAAATTTACCATGGCCAATATGGTTTAGAATGCCTTCAGCTAAAATACTGCGGGCTGAATTTCCAGTGCATAAAAAAAGGACGTTTTTAATGGGACCGTTCAATGCTCTAAGCTTTCTATTCATAAGGTTAATTGTTTTTGTGTGGTCGTGGGCGTTTTTGGTGTTTCTTGTGCAATATTGCTCATATCGCTTTCAATATCCACGTCACTAAGTGTTTTTATATAAGCAGGTTTTTTTTTGATTTGCAAGCGATGTGCAAGGGCTTTATTGATATTGAGAGAGCTGTTCTTTATTTAAACATAAAATATAATCCGTACTTCGCGTGCTTATGGTTATAGTTTAATATTTAATTTTATGGGCGCATTTTGGTATAAAAAATACTTTAACACATCATGCAAATATCTTTCAAGATAAAGGGGTATACAATAAGTTGACGTGGTTCTTGTATATTGCTATAAAGGGCTTGTTCGAAAACACATTATTCCCTTTTTCGGAGGTCATATGTATGGCTGCAAAAAAGAAACGCCCAAAAAATATATATTGGGCGAGACCTATTACCACCTATAGCGTTACTCATAAAAATGCGCTTGAAGCGCATGAAAGTGGTGTGCGTATTTTAACGCCTGAAAAGGTGCAGATGCATACAGCTTTGTATGAAAAATATAAAGTTTGCGAAGAAGAGGTGCATGCCTTTTTAGAAGGGCGTGGTTACGTCGTTGTTGACCCTGGTAGTCAAAAAGTTGCCGATGCTTTTGAAGCTTGGCAAAGAGAACCTTTAAGTCAAGTGAATACAAAGTTTGATGAAAAGGTCGCTGATCAGTATATTTTTTATCGTCAGTTAGAAAAGGCGATATCTGAATATAAGGACCGTCTTGCATCACCGATGCCCTTTTTTACAAAATTGTGCGATTCATGTCAGGAGATAGCTTTTATGCCATTTCGTGACGCGTTGACGGCTTATGGGGTTATAAACAGCATAAACCGCATCGGTTGCGGCATGGAAAAGGAAATTGACTCCATGTCTAACCGCCGAAAACCAGCCGATGTTATGATGCTGCATTATGATGAGGGTGATACTGGCCCTAAAATCAAAATGTCTCAACCCTTTGACTGGAACGCTGCCAAATTTGACAGCGGTGTTGTCACTTGCTTGGACTATCCTTCAACAAAGGCGTTGCTTGTACTTGATGGGTATGTTTCTAGAAGCTCTAAACACAAGTCTGGGCCTCAAACATTGTTTTGGACAAGGTCTTTGCCTTTTAAGTCATATTATTGGCGCACCGTTTTACAGAACAGTGATATCGTTAAATTACCTTTAGATCGTCAAACGGTTGTTGATTTTATTGAAGATTGCCAGGAAAGTGAATTAAAAACGCATGCTTACTTAACAAAGAAAGGCTATAGCGTTGTAGATGCGGGGCAACCGGCGTCGATGGATGCTTTTGAGCTTTGGCGTGGACGTAGTGTCCATAACAAAAAATGCCCAACTTTGTTTTATGAGGTGATGGCGCAGTCGTGTCAGCATATTGCAGTGACGCCTTTTGTTACATTTTCTGATGATGAATTTGATTTGAATTCAGCTGATATTTTTGTGACATGCGGCATTGTAAAAGAAGTGGATAGCTTTGCGGTTTCATCCACTGCTGGAGATGTCTTTTTACTACTCCCAGAAAATGATATGCCTGTGTTAAAAAAGACCGATTGGCAAAACCAAACTTTTGACGGAAAGCCCTTTTCGTTTTTAAACAGAGACGAAACGCTCGGCGTTCTAGAAAAGTTTGGGTATACATCTCGTAGCCAAAAATATAAAGATAAATAGAAGTAATTTTGCTTCATAACGGTTTAAAAAGCTCTCCCTTTGGAGGGCTTTTTATTTGCAATACATAGAAGTATCTCTTATTTTATATATAGCAAAAGGGGTTTTTTAATGAATGACATCAATCAATTTTTAAACTGGTATTTAGGTGAGCGCACACGTATGAAACGTGGGCTTTTTAATGTTGTCTTTTTTGTGGCTTTTATTCCTGTTCTTTTTGTAAAAATGAACAGTGGTATGGCGGGTATGATGGAAGAGGCACAACAATATGCACCACTCATATCGGCAGCGGAAGAAATGATGGATGGGGGTGAGGTTGACACCTATAATATTGAAGAAACCTTAAACCATAGCAAACAGACACGAGATATAACCAGACAGTTAATGCGTGATTTGGGGATGAATGCCCCCACAGCGCAAAGCCAAAATTTAGAAAAAAAACATGGTATTAAATGGGGTGCCTTGTTAAATATATTGGTTTTTATTGCACTTATTCCTATTATTCAAATGCGTCTAAGAGACCTCAATAAATGGGGACAAACAAACCTTGTGTATGTAGGACTTGTTTATACAGGTATTGCCAATGATGCTTTAAAAGATTTGTTTGCCATTGAATTGCCGACGTTCATTTCCGCATCGTTAGGGATTTTAACGTTCGTGCTGGTGAGTTGGCTTTGTATGAGCAACAGTAAAAAAGCGCATATTAGCGGCAGTGCTCAAGATAACCTTATGCCAGGTGATAAACATGATGATCCTTATTAAAATTATTAAATAATGAAAATAAAATATAAAAGCTTATGAAGAAATTTTTATACCATGCAAACCAATATTTTAAATTAAACACGGCTTTACCTGCACTGTATTTTGCAGTTTTGTATTTGTTGGTGACTATTATAAGTACGCCTTTAATTATGGCTGTTATTGACCCTTTGCAGATTGAAGGTTTAATGACAGGTGAAGTTTTGCGCCTTGAATTAATGCCACGTCTAGCATTTGCGTCTTATGAATTTATTCTTATCCCTCTTTATTTAAAACGCATGTTGGATATGGGATGGTCACGCCTGCAGCGCGAGTTTGGTGTTTTAATTTTAATATTACCTGTCATGCTTGTTACCTTCTTTTCGGAAGGTGCTTATTTTGCAAGCTCTGAATTTATTGGTTTTTTACGTATTTTGGCGCTGACTCTTACAGTTCTTTTATTTGTTTGGCCGACTCAAAAAAAAGGCGCATAAAAAAACATCCTCAAAATGGAGATTTTGTTTCATACATCGCTAAAATTTTACTTTGTAGTCGCATATGGTTTTAGCGGTGCGATAAGTAACAGATGAAATGTTGAGATTTTTTATTTTTTGTGGCATTCTTTTTTTATGAAGCAACCTACACCTCAAAACCCATGTATTGGTAAAATTATTTCCATTGACGGCCCTGCAGGGGCTGGAAAAGGGACCCTTGCAACAAATCTCGCACGTGTTTATCGTATGAAATATCTGGACACAGGTACGCTTTACCGCACTGTTGCCTATAAAACCATGCAAATGGGCGGGAACCCTGCAATCGAAGAAGACGCCCTAAAGGGGTGTGACCTCAGCGACTTTGACTTTAGGCATACAGGCAATAATATTTTTTGTGCCTTTTTAGATGGCGTGGATGTGATGAATAAAATTCGTACGATAGAAGTAGGGCAAGGTGCATCTAAAGTTGCGTTTTTTCCAAGTGTGCGTAAAGCGTTGAAGAAATTTCAAATCGACTTTGCTGAAAAATGGGCAGCAGAATATGGTGTTATCCTTGATGGGCGCGACATTGGCACTGTTATTTGCCCGCATGCGGACTTCAAGTTTTTCCTAGATGCAACGCCTGATGTGCGTGCGAGAAGACGCATAGAAGAATTGGCAAGTCGTGGCCTTAGCGCCAACTATCAAGAGACACTTTCAGAGGTGATTGAGCGTGATGCGCGTGATAGAGGCCGTGAAGAGGCACCATTAAAACCCGCAGATGATGGTTATCTTATTGACAGCAGTCATAAAAGTGAGGTACAAGTCCTCACAGAGGTGGTGGATATCATCTCTATTCCTGTAGCAAAGGTGTAAGCTGCGGTGGAGTAAGCCTCATGTAAATTCCGGTACATGTTTGTTTAAAAGGTGTTGACCTCTAACCTATTTATTTATAACTCCGGGTACGTTTTGAAAGTAAATTATACTATGTTTAAAGAACAAAATCCTGCCGATCACGGCATCTCTCCTGAAATGATTGAAACAGCAATGGCTGAATCTTTTGAATCACTACTAAATGATAGCTTTTCTGAAAAGAACGGTCTTGAAGGTAGCGTATTTAAAGGTATCGTTACTGCTATTGATGGCGACCAAGCTATCATTGATATCGGTATGAAGAGCGAAGGTCGTATTGACCTACGTGAATTCGGTTCTGCAGATGAAATTGCAGAAATTAAAATTGGCGACACTGTTGACGTATTCGTTGACAACATCGATAACTACCGTGGACAAACACTACTATCTCGTGAAAAAGCACGTCGTGAAGAAGTACTAGACGTACTTGAAAAAGCGCATACTGATCAAGAGAAAATTAAAGGTGTTATCTTTGGTCGTGTTAAAGGTGGTTTCACTGTTGACCTTCAAGGTGTGCTTGCATTCCTACCAGGTTCTCAAGTTGACGTTCGCCCAATTAAAGACATTACTCCTTTGATGAACATCGAACAAGAATTGATGATCATTAAAATGGACCGCAAGCGTGGTAACCTTATCGTTTCACGTCGTGCTATTATGGACGAGTCTCGCTCTGAAGAACGTGATGATCTTCTTAAAGAAATTCACGAAGGTAAAGTACTTGAGGGTGTTGTTAAAAACATCACTGACTACGGTGCGTTTATCGACCTTGGCGGCTTAGACGGTCTATTGCACATCACTGATATTGCATGGCACCGCATCAACCACCCATCTGAAGTTATTTCACTTGGTGAAACAGTTAAAGTACAAGTTATTCGTTTTAACGAAGAAACTGGTCGCGTTTCACTTGGCCTAAAACAACTTCATGAAGATCCTTGGAGCGAAGTTGCGGCTAAGTTCCCAGTAGGTTCTAAAGTTAAAGGTACTGTGACAAACATTACTGAATACGGTGCGTTTGTTGAATTGGATCCAGGTGTTGAAGGTCTAATCCACGTTTCTGAAATGTCTTGGACACGTAAGAACATTCACCCAGGTAAAATTGTTTCAACTTCACAAGAAGTAGAAGTAATGGTACTTGAAATCGACTCAAGCAAACGTCGTATTTCACTTGGCTACAAGCAGTGTAAAGAAAACCCTTGGGAAGCTTACGCATCTTCAGCTAAAGTTGATACAGTTGTTGAAGGTTCTGTACGTTCAATCACAGACTTTGGTATTTTCATCGGTCTAACTGAAGAAATTGACGGTCTTATTCACATGAGCGATATTTCATGGGAAAAAGATGGTGCTGAAGCCCTAGCTGACTACAAAAAAGGTGACGCTATTAAAGCTAAAATCTTGGCTGTAGACCCAGAGAAAGAACGCATTTCTCTTGGTATTAAGCAACTTTCAGAAGACCCATATGCTGGTTCTGACAACTTGAACAAAGGTGATAAATTGACTGTTAAAGTAACTGAAATAAGCGAAGACGGTTTAACTGTTGCGCTTGAAGAAGGCTTTACTGGTACAATTCGTGCCGTTGATCTTAGTCGTGAAAAAGCAGCTCAAAACGTTCACGCGTTTAAAGTTGGTGACTCAGTGACTGCACTTGTTACACGTGTTAACAAGCGTAGCCACACAGCCTCTCTTTCTGTAAAAGCTCTTGAGCTTGCGGAAGAAAAAGAAGCTGTAGCGCAGTACGGTACTGGTGACAGCGGTGCTGCAACTCTTGGTGACGCTTTAGGCGCTGCCTTGAAGAAAACGAAGTAAGGAGTATTTGTTTTTTGAATAAAGAAACAAACACTTTTAGCCTTATAGTTATGGACCGCGCGCGCAGGCGTTGGCGGTTCATGGCTATTTTGGCTTTTATTTTATTATCTATTTTCCTGTTCCCAGGGTTTTATTTCAAAGGTTATGTGGGCGACTATATTGCCCGCGTTGACGTGGTTGGCTTTATTTCAAGCGATAAAGAGCAACTTGAGACTTTGAATAATATTGCCCATGACCCACATGCAAAAGCGGTGATGGTGTATATTGATTCTCCTGGTGGAACAATGGTCGGCGGTGTTGATATTTACAACGCGCTTAGACGTTTAAACGAACAGAAACCTGTTGTTTGTGTTATGGGTACAACGGCAGCATCAGCTGGCTATATGATAGCACTTGGTTGTCCTTATATTATTGCAAACCCAGGTACCCTCACGGGGTCTATTGGTGTGTTTATGCCTTTGGTTGACGCAACCGAATTGGCAAATAAAATTGGTGTGCAGTCTGCCTCTGTTGCAAGCGGAAGTTTAAAAATGGCGACATCACCACTTGAAAAACAAACAAATGAGTCAAAAGTTTATTTAAAAAATATGGTTGATGATTTGCAAAATACATTTTTAGAATATGTGACAAATAATCGTCAAATGACTGATAAACAAGTCGAAATTATAAGTGACGGCCGTGCGGTAACAGGCCGCCGCGCTTTAGAGCTTGGGCTAGTTGATGCCCTTGGTGATGTTATAACAGCTAAAAAATGGCTTGTAAAACATCACAGTATATCCCATGATGCTCCTGTAAGAGATGTTGTCCTTGTACATGAAAGAAACTTCTTTGAAAAAGTTTTTTCATCTCTTTTATTTGTAGAAAATTTTTCTGCAAAAATGCAGGCCACAGGTATGATGGCAACTTTAAAACCTTAATTAATTATAGCAGGTGTAAATTAAATGACTAAATCAGAACTTATTGCAAAACTAACGAATCAAAACCCAACGCTTTCAGCACAAGATATTGAAAATGTTGTGAACACTATTTTCGGTGAAATTACAAACGCACTTGTTGAAGGTAACCGTGTTGAATTACGTGGTTTCGGCGCGTTTTCTGTTCGCGAACGTAGCCCACGTATTGCACGTAACCCACGCACAGGCGAAAAAGTAGAAGTTGCTGCGAAGCGTGTTCCATTCTTTAAAATGGGTAAAGACCTTAAAGAGCGTATTAACGGCTAAGTTTGTTAAGCGTTTTTTGTACAAGGTACAAAAGAATTATTCTCACCTGTCTCTAAGTCTTTTTTAAATTCTTAGGGCAGGTGCTTTTTTATCTATATTTTATGTGGCTTACAAAAAACAGGTAACCTTTTTGTTTGTTTTTTAAACTTATATCGTTTCCGCATCTAGAGTTTATTCAATACATATTCTTAAGATCACGTATAGGCATATTTTATGCTGTTTTGTATGTGAATTTGATTAAGTACACCTTAAAGACGTGTTATTGCCTTAAATGGCGTCCTACGCACCCTAATTTTTATTAAACAGTGCTTTTTTTGACGGTGTGAGCATTCAAGCAGAATCTTTATCCGCAATCCACTGGCTCAATTTCTCGTAAAACTTTTTCTTGGTGTAGGGTTTTGTTAGATAATCGTCCATACCTGCTTCTATACAAACTTCACGGTCACCTTTTACAGCTTTGGCTGTAATGGCAATAATAGGTGTATGATGATTTGTTGACCTTTCTATGGTACGAATCTTCCTTGTGGCTTCATACCCATCCATTTCAGGCATTTGACAATCCATAAATACAAGGTCGTATGGCTTGCTTTTATAAAGTACAACACCTTCTATACCATTGTAAGCGATATCAATATTACTAACACCCATGCTTTGTAAATAAGTTTGTGCAATTTTTTGATTTATTGCATTGTCTTCAACAAGTAAAATTTTCAAATTTTTAGGTTTAAGATCCTCTATATCAATGTCTTCAAAATCATATACTTTGTTGGTTTCATTGCAAATTTTTAAGGTCAATTTAATGATGAAAGTTGATCCCACGCCAACATTACTCTGAACGGATATTGTTCCACCCATTAAATGTACAAGTTCTTTTGTAATGGTTAGCCCTAAACCAGTACCTTCATACTTTCTTGTGGAAGAGGTATCCACTTGAGCAAATTTACCAAAGACAAATTTCATGTCCTCATCTTTAATGCCAATGCCCGTATCTTGAACTTTTATCAGAATAGTGCAGTCATCCAATGTCGTTTTTACATTTGAAACGTCTACCAAGATGTGGCCATTTTCGGTAAATTTAAAAGCGTTATTTAAGAGGTTTATTAAAATTTGTCTCAAGCGTGCAGGGTCTGCTTTAAGGTTTTTAGGAATACTTGGGTCTATATTCAAATTTAAATCTAAGTTTTGCTTATTTGCCTTGTCATAAAATATAAGGCAGGTTTCCTTAATTAAACTTTTAAGATTACATGAAGACTCCTCAAGTAGAAGTTTCCCGTCCGATATGCTAGTAAAATCTAAAATGTCATTTACAGCATTTAGTAGGTAGTTTGATGACTTAAATATATTTTGTGCATATTCTTTTTGTTGTATACCTAATTCTGTACTGAGCAGTATTTCAGACATACTCAAGATGCCGCCAATGGGCGTTCTTATTTCATGACTCATGTTTGCAAGAAAAAGGCTTTTAAACTGGTTTGATTCTTCAGCCTCTTCTTTAGATTTTAAAAATGTAGCTGTTTGTTTTGCGACAATATTTTGGATGTCTTTATTCTTATGTAGAAGTAGGTATAGATATAAGGATAATAAAAGTAATAATATAAATATAATAATGGGAATAATATAAATATATTTACTGTAACTAAAGGCAGATTCGTTTGCTGTAATTCTTAATTGCCAAATTCTTCCTGCAATTTTTACATTGTTGGTATAGGAATATTCCGTGCCGATTTTATTAAAATTATTGCCATACAATAGCTTGTTTTTGTTAGCTGTTGTATCTAGGATGGTTATATGGTCCTTGGAATAGGATAGAGGCGCAAATGCTTTGCGCACCAATTTTTTTATATTAAAAACCCCTGTGTAAAAGCCATCTACGTCGTATGGTGGATTGTTAGATTTTATAGGTTTGAATACTAGAATACCAATATTTTTTTGCGCATTTTGTATTAATTTTATAGGAGGGGTAGCTGTTATTTTATTTTCTTTGATAGCAAGTTGCATGGATTTGCGTCTATCTTCTTCTGAATAAAGATTATATCCAAGGACGGCTTCATTATTTTCCATTGGCTGTATATAATAAACAGGTGCATAAACGTCCATTTCTTTTGATGGGATCATATTAAAATCATCATCTTGTTCTGTAAACATGAAGTTTGGATGTGTTTTTTGCGCACCTTTCTCAAAAGCTTTTCTTTGTTCGCTGGTAACCAAAGGTGCCCATTCTATAGCTTGAAGAGTTTTGTTATTTTTTAAAATAGGTATAGAAAAAGTTTCAAATTCCTCTCTCGATACAAATGTAGAGGCTTTATAAAAGGAGTTGTAATAATTTAATATCTCAATGTTTCTGTCAATTTCACTTTGTAACAAAAAGGTGTATTGCTGTACTTTTTTTTGAAATTCTAATCTACATTCTTTTTCTTCAATGCTTTTAATAATATGGTGAAAAAAAATAGATATGAGAAAACTGGCCATTATAGATAAAGCTATAAAGGCGGACGGATTTAAGTTTTCTTTTTTTAATACACGCATCATTTTTTAATGTTAATGCATTTTAATATGGCGAGAAAGATATCCCCTTTGAGTTTACATTTAAACTGTTGATATTTATATATTTCTTATAAATGGGGGTTCGCTATATCGGGCAGTGATATGTATGATTTATTTAAATATATCGTAAAGTTTTTCCATATCTTTGTCTGTAATTGCAGGGTAATTTGCAATGCGTAGGGTGCTGTTTTTTAAAGCACCGTAACCACTTCCAAGTTGAATACCCTTTTGCGCTGCTTTGATTTTGTAATTTTTTAAATCTTCTTCATTCACTTCGACACAGATTGTATAAGGTGAACGATGTATCTTTTTCTCAATAAAAGGTTTAACTTTGGTGTGATTGTCAAAAAAATCATAAACCTTTTGTGCGCGGGCTAAGGTTGTTTGGTTAATTTTTTGATTTCCATCTAGGTTAAAACGTTCAAGTTGTTTACCTAATAAATAGATAGCAAAAATATTTGGTGTTGAAATGGTTTGATATTTATCACCAGCCATTTGTTTTTGCATATTGCTAAAATTAAAGAAACCTTGAGGGTTCCCTTTTTTTAAGAGTAATTTTGAACGTTCCATCGCTTTTGGCGAAACAATCATAACACCCAAGCCGCTAGGTAGGCCTAAACCTTTTTGTACACTAAAATACCAAACATCCGCATCGGATATATTGTATATGCCACAACCTACGCTGGAAGTGATATCTACAGCCAATAAGCTTTGTGGGTTTTGCTTTTGTAAAAATTCAATATCACTCTGTTGGCATGTAACGCCTGTGCTTGTTTCGTTATGACATAGTGTTATAAGTTCTGCCGTTTTAGGGATGGTAACATTTTTAAAGTCATTTATTTCTCCCCATGTTGCAGCGTTTACATAACATTTTTTGCCCCATGCTTGTAAACATTTTTCAAAGGCTTCGCTAAAGTGCCCACAAGTAAATGCAAAGGCTTCTTTTTCAACGAGGTTTTTTGCACATGTTTCCCATGCGTCTGTCGCGCTGGCGGTGTAGAATATTTCATAGTCAGAGGGTACGTTTAAATAAGTGCGTAATTGCTCTACAGTATGTTTTGAAATTTCCGTAAATTCAGGGCCTCTGTGGCTTACAGAAAGAAAATTGTTTGAAAAAGAATGCATGGCATCCGATTTTACGGCGTCAGAAATTTGTGTAGGACCCACGGCGAATGTTAAATCAAATGGCTTTTTCATTTAGTAAAGTACCCTTGCTTTTATCGTACCTGGCAGGTTTTTAAAACGTGCAATATCTATATTGTCACCTGCGTCATCAATATCAGTCACAACGTAACCTATATTGCCTTTTGTTTGTAAATATTGTGCCGAAATATTAACCCCCATAAAAGTGAAAATATCATTTAACGCGTTCAACATCCCAGGCTTATTGACATGAACATGCAAAATACGATGGCAGTTTTTATGACTAGGTAAGTTTACTTCTGCAAAATTAACAGCACCCAAAGTTGAACCATTGTCGCTATATTTTATAAGCTTATCGGCAACTTCAAGAGCAATGTTTTCTTGGGCTTCTTTTGTGCTACCGCCAATGTGCGGGGTTAAAATTGTGTTGGGCATTCCGCAAAGTGGAGAATTTAATTTTTCTTCTTTTGAAGATGGTTCAATAGGAAAGACATCAATCGCAGCACCTTTTAGGTGTTTTGTTTTTAACGCGTCTGCAAGGTCGTTAATGTCAACCACTGTCCCGCGTGAAGCGTTGATAAGGATAGAGCCTTCTTGCATAAGGGCGAGTTCTTTTCCCTTTATCATATTATTTGTTTGTTCTGTTTGCGGTACATGCAGAGTGACGACATCAGCCCTTGTGAGTAATTCCTGTAAACTGTTTACAGGGGTTGCATTACCCATAGAGAGTTTGTTTTCAATATCGTAATAAATAACATTCATGCCCAAGTTTTCAGCCAAGGTTGCAACCTGCATACCAATGTGACCATAACCGACAATGCCAAGTGTTTTACCGCGCACTTCAAATGAACCAGCAGCCGATTTTAACCATGTGCCGTCTTTGTGAATGGCAGCATTTTTTTCAGGTATACCGCGCATGAGTAATATTGTTTCGCCAATCACCAATTCGGCAACTGAGCGTGTGTTTGAAAATGGCGCGTTAAAAATGGGAACACCCTGTGCTTGAGCGGCTATTAAATCTACTTGATTTGTACCGATACAAAAACAACCTGCAGCAATGAGCTTTGGCGCTTTTTCTAAAATGTTTTTGGTAAGTTGTGTGCGTGAACGTAATCCTAAAATGTGCGTATTTTTTAAAGCTTCTTCTAATGCATCACCTTCAAGTGCACCTGCTAAATATTTAATGTTTTTATAGCCAGCGCGTTCAAAACTTTGAACCGCTTTTTCGTGAACACCTTCGAGTAGAAGGATGTTAATTTTGCTTTTACCTAGTGAGTGCATATTTCATTCTTATATTTATTTTTATGGGCGCTGTATACGTGTTTTATTCTTTGTGTGTTCTTATGTGGTTCGCTCTTTATTCTCTTGTGTTTCGTACTTTTTGGAAAGGATTTTCTCTAAAACTTTTTCAAAATCAGCAATGTTTTCTACAAAATAGGGCGCTTTTTCTTTTATAATATCTCTTTTTGCATGCAAGCCAAAGCCAATAAAATCATGACAGAGACCGTCTGTAAAAACCTCTAAATCTGTCATGCCATCACCGACCATAATTATAGGCTCCTTTAGGTTTAGCCCTTGAATTAACTTACCTTTACCTCCGTTTTTGCAGAGCGGATTATCTTCTTTAAATCCTGTTATGTAACCCTCTTTATTGAAGTGAAAAGTGTTGGCAAATATTTGCTCTTTAGCAATGTTTAGAGTTTGGGCGACGGGCATCATATAGTCTATAAACCCGCCGCTTAAAATATAAGTTTTATGCCCGTTATTTTGTAAGCATTTTATAATATCTGCCATGCGATCTGTTATATTTTTGGTGAGGTTTTTTGATAATAAATCTACATTTCTTTGACTTATTTCCACCGTATTAAGGCGGCTTTTTAAAGATTGTATTAAAGGGATGTCCCCCTGCATACCAAGTGCTGTAATTTTTTGAATTTCTTCAATTTTTTGGGCGTCGCCGTTTAAAGCGCTTTCAATTAAAGCGTCCAGCGTTTCAACGCAAACAAGGGTAGAATCAAAATCGAAGAAAATATGAGCCATGTATGTTTAAACTTTTCTTTCAGTCTAAAAAAAAGGTGAACATAAGTAAAGGAATTAGCGTTCTTCTTCGCGGCCATGTGTGACAAAATTTCTAGACCTATCTTGCGGTATAAAGCTATTTAATTCTTCCTCTTTATCCATCTGCATGTTTATATCATTTTGATATTCATTGATGAGTGCTAGATCATCTTCAGTTAAATGGCCTTCTGCGAGCAGGGCACGTTTAATTGTATTCAAAGCATGGTTACGCTCTTCTAAAGGGATATTAAGCAAGTAGCCTTCTTCATCCACAGGATAAACTTTATTTTGAAGCTCTTTTTCTAGTTCTGATTCTGTTTCTTTTAAAGCTAAAATAGAGACGGCACCCTCTTCAATAATTTGCGGATTATTGAAACGTTCAAGGGCTGTGAGTTCATGCGCTACATCATTTTTATGCACCATTGTACGGCTGTGTACAATAACATGTCTTTGTAATAAATCTTGTTCAGCTTCTGTAAACGTTTCAGGCATTTCTGATATGACCATTTTATATTGAAGAGGCGTTGGTGTTGGGGCTTGGTTACCTTCGCAAAAATGTTTCGTTTTATTGTATACGCCTTCAATGCTTTGCTTTTGTTTTTCGTAAGCCTGTTCACTTAAAAAGGCAGGCTCTAAACCTGTTTCCTTATCGCCTAATACAAATTTTAAACAATAATCTGCCAATTCGGATTTGTTTTCCATACCTCTTATATATTCAATATCAATATGTTCTTTTAAATGCTGCAACGTGGCACATGTAAAATGAACGGCGTCATTCGCTCTAACGCCATTGTAAGCACGTGTCAGGCTTAAAACATCTATATTTTCTAACCCCGCACCATCATGAAGTGCACACATTTGGCTGAATGTATCTGCCATACATTCATGGATATAAGCGTTGTATTCTTCAGGCTCTTCACTTTCTAAATAGTAAGGTGCAATAGGAAACTGCCCTTCTAAATGTGTGTTGAGAATAGCATGCCCCATTTCATGGTCATTGGCTTCAAGTGAAATGCAGGCATTTTCTTGGCCTGTGTATTTCACGTCTTCTTTTTGCCATCCAGTTGCTTCACAGAGTTCATCTATATATGTATTGTCAGTCATAAGGGGGGTGATGGCTGTAAATGTTTTACCATTATAAGAAAGCGGGTAAGCCATCGCTTTATTGTCTTCTAAATCATCTAACATGTCGTCAATGCGCATGGTTCTTTCTAGTTTTGTGAGCATTTTTTGAAAAGCAGTTGGTTTGCCCTTGTGGTTTATAAGGTCAAACGAATCTCCTGTGGCGTCTTTGTACTGGTCGGCAATGTCTCTTTGTAAAATACGTACATTAGAGGTGGCATGCATTTGACCTAGAATTTCTTCATCGTCTCGGCTATGTGTGATGGTGCCATCTTTTACAAAGCCATGCTCTTCAAATAGTGCTGGGTCTAAGAAAACACAAATTACATCTTTGCCGAGTTCTTCTTTATAACGCGAACGCATAGATTCTATAAACGCAGGTGTTTCAAGCGCTGTGCCTGCACGTAATGCTTTAATGTTTTCTGAATAATTATATTTTGTCATGAATTAAAAATTTACCCTTTTCCCTCTACCTTCTATTTATGGGTGGATATACAAGCTAAAACAAGCCCTATACCTGACAAAAAAGAACCCCCTATAAAGGAGGTTCTTTGACTTGTCGATATTTAAAAGTTTTTAGCCTTAAAGAGAAGCTAAAATACTCTTCACTTTTTCTTTAACGTCTTTTGAAAGACCCGCATGGTTACCAATACGTTCTACCTGTGCTTTGATTAAAGCTTGGCGTTTTGTATCGTATTTTTTAATGCCAGTAAACGGTGTCATAAAGCGTGCTGCGACTTCTGGGTTGAAGTCGTTTAAACGCATGATTTCATCTGCAAGCAATGCATAACCACTACCATCCACATTATGGAAATGTGTATAATTTGACATAAATCCGCCGAGTAAAGCACGAAGCTTGTTCGGGTTTGTATTGTCAAAGCTAGGGTGCTGCATTAACGACTTAACGGTGTTTAAAACATCCTTACTGTCGTGGGTAGCTTGTATTGTAAACCAAGTGTTGATAACATCAGCATTGCTTTTCCATTTTTTAAGGAAGTGACTACATGCAAAACTTGCTTCGGCAACATTTTTGCTATGCATAATACAAGCAAAAGCAGTACTTTCATCGCTAAAGTTTTGCGCCGTGTTGTATTGCTGAACAGCAAGATCTATGTGCTTAATACCATCAATAGATGCAAGGTATGAAAGACACATGCTTTTTAAGCTGCGAGCAGCCGCACTATCTACCGTTTGAAGGGCTAAATAATTTGCAAGTAGTTCTGTTTCAAGAGCTACTGCAATTTGATTTTTAGCTGCTTTGCGGACGCTGTGAATGGCGTCAATGTCAACGGTTTCATAAAGGCCGTGTAGCGTTGCTTCACCTGGCAAGGTTAGCATTAATCGCTTCATGTCTTCTTCAATGTTAACATCATCAAGAACCGTCTTTAAAATCTGAATCAAATCAGTATTCATAATAGGTTCATTGCCGTTTTGAACGTCAGCCACTAATTTTTTAAGTTCATTAGTTACCAAGCGGTCGCATGCTTCCCAGCGGTTATAGCCGTCGGTATCATACTTCATCAAGTGCAGAAGGTCTTCATTGCTTTGCGACATGTTCACTTTCACAGGTGCGCTAAAATTACGCAGGAAAGATAACACAGGTTTTTCGCTTACAGGGTAAGTCCATACACCTACTTCGTCGTTAAATTCTAAAGGTATAGTACCCTCACAATAAACGTCAGATGCGATGCTTGGTAACATGTTTTTCCCTTTCGAGTCTAACAGGCCAATAGCAATAGGCATGTGGAAAGGTTTTGGCTTACCGTAACCTTCAAGCTGACGTACAGACTGTTTTAATGTGATTTGGAAAGTTTTATTTTCGTCATCATATTTTGTTGTAACATCAACTGTGGGAGTGCCACCTTGGTCATACCAATTGCGGAACTGCGTTAGGTCAACACCACTGCTATCTTCCATCGCCTTGATGAACTCTTCTGTTGTGACAGCTTGTCCTTCGTGGCGTGTAAAATATAAGTTAAGCGCTTGCTTAAAGCCATCTTTACCCAGCATGCCATATATCATGTGAATAATTTCCGCACCTTTTTCATAAATGGTCATGGTGTAGAAGTTGTTGATGGTTTCAAAGAAGTGTGGACGGATAGGGTGAGCTGTTGGGCCCGCGTCTTCCGCAAATTGAGATGCGCGTAATGCTTTCACATCTTCAATACGCTTAATAAGGTGCGATGTGTGGTCGGCATTGTATTGTCCGTCTCTAAAAACAGTTAAGCCTTCTTTTAGAGATAATTGGAACCAGTCACGACATGTCACAAGGTTACCTGACCAGTTATGGAAATATTCATGTGCAATTACATCGTCAATACGTTGCAGACGGTCATCGGTCGCTGTTTTAGAGCTTCCAAGGACGCAGCTTGTATTGAAAACGTTTAAGCCTTTGTTTTCCATGGCACCCATATTAAAGGTGTCGGTTGCGACGATCATATAAAGGTCAAGATCATATTCACGGTCAAAACGGTCTTCGTCCCATTTCATGCTTTTTTGTAAGCATTGCATGGCAAAGGTCATTTCTGTTGGGTCAATGTGCTTGTCTGCAAAAATATGCAAGTCAACATTTCGGCCTGACATGGTTGTGAAAGTATCTTCAATGCGGTTTAAGTCACCTGCAACAAGTGCAAATAAGTAGGCAGGTTTTAGGCTTGGATCATGCCATGTAACTGTATGCGTGCCATTTTTGTTGTCGGTTTCACTTACCTTATTACCGTTGCTTAACATGTAAGGCAGTGCTTTTGTGTCACCTGTAATGGTAACAGTAAACACGCTCATCACATCTGGGCGGTCAAGATAATATGTAATATTGCGGAAGCCTTCAGCTTCGCACTGCGTACAAAACATAGAACCCGCTTTATATAACCCCTTACAAGCTTTGTTGTTTTGAGGTTTAATGCGGTTGGTAAGTTTAAGTGTAAAGCTTTTACCAACGTTGGGAATGTTAAGTTTACCAACAGATTTACCAGCTTCAGAACTGTCAATGTCCACTGTATATTGATTTGTACTTAAAACAGAACCGTTAAGTTCTACCTCAAGTAGTTCAATGTTTTCACCGTCCAATACCAAAGTGTCTGATGGATTGTTTGGGTTTGAAAACATTTCAAGTGTTGTGACCACATCGGTGTGCTCATTACCAAGGGTAACATCCAGCTTTGTGGTTGAAATTTGAAAGTTTGGTTCTTGGTAGTCTTTTAAGTAGGTTTTGTTGTCAGTATTTGTGCTCATAGGTATGGCCTCTTGTTTGTAGAATAATATAAATTAAGTGTGGCTTAAATTTATATTGAAGGAAAGGAATAAGGGGAATAAATAACGTACAAAAAAATTGTGCTGTTACTTAAAAACGATACAAAAGATGAAACCTCTAGAAAGTGAGGTGTATATCTTCCTATGTGTATACAGGTGAATATGGGACATGTCCACAAAAAAACAGCCCCTAAGGGCTGTTCTTAAAAAGTTATTTTTACAGAAGATAAAACGAATTAACCTCTGTAAAATAAGGCTTAGTGTTGCACACCACCAGCGCCGTGCGCGTGACCGTGAGAAACTTCTTCAGCAGATGCGTCGCGCGCTTCTGTAATTTCTACGTCAAATGTTAATGCTTCACCTGCAAGAGGGTGGTTACCGTCAACAGTTACCATGTCGTCAGTCATCGCTGTTACTGTAACAATGCTGTGACCTTCTGGGTCTGTTGAAAACATCATACCAACTTCAATTTCTTCAGGGAATTGCTCGCGTGGAACTTCAGCAACGCGGTCGTCAAGTTTAGGGCCGTAAGCTTCTTCAGCAGAAACATTTACAACTTTTTTGTCGCCGACGTTCATTGTAATAAGTTCTTTTTCAAGACCAGAGATAATTTGGTTGCTTCCTGTTAGGAATGCAAGAGCTTCTTTACCTTGAGAACTATCAAGCTCGTCGCCTTTTGAGTTTGTAAGTTTGTAGTGGAAAGAGATTACTTTTTGAGACATGTATTTATCCTAATTTTTTTGAATATTTCCTGTATTTTATGTAAATACAGAGCATTTATGAGGCGTACCGTGCCACAACTGTTATGAAAAAGCAAATATTTTTGTTTATTTTTTATAGTGCTTTTTTTTGGAAATGATTGAATTTAAAAAATAAAAAGGCGCCAAAACGCCTTTTTATTTGGTATGCAGGTTAGATCCCTTTATTTTTATCAGAAGAGATGATTGCAACAAGGTTGGCAGCTTGTTCGCTTAAAGCGCTACTTGCAGATGCCGCCTCTTCAACCAATGAAGCGTTTTGTTGTGTGAATGAATCCATTTGTGTTACGGCTTTATTCACTTCTTCTACGCCTTGGGCTTGGTCTCTGGTGGCTGCTGTAATATTGTTCACCATGCTTGTTACTTGCTGAACGCTCATGATAATTTCATCTAAGCATTCACCTGTTTCGTTAACTTGGGCTGTACCAATTTCAACCTTGTCAACGCTGTCTGTAATCAGCTCTTTAATTTCTTTTGCAGCCTTGGCACTGCGCCCAGCAAGGTTACGTACCTCAGAGGCAACAACGGCAAAACCACGCCCTTGTTCTCCTGCACGGGCAGCTTCCACTGCGGCGTTTAAGGCAAGTAGGTTTGTTTGGAAGGCAATCTCATCAATTACACCAATAATTTCATTGATCTTTTTCGATGATTCGCTAATTTCAGCCATAGCAGTAATAGCTGTGCGTACGACTGTGCCACCACGGTCTGCTGCATCTTTGGTTGTGTTTGAAAGGTCCGCAACTTCTTGTGCGTTTGAGGCTGTTTCGTTTACACGTTCCGTAATTTGCTGCATAGACGCTGTTGTTTCTTGAATAGAAGCGGCTTGCGATTCTGTACGTTCACTTAGGTTTAAGTTACCTTGAGAAATGTCCTGAGTGGCTGTGTTAATAGCATTCGCTGTTTCGTTAATACGTGACTCTACAAGGTGTTGATGTGTTACGTCATTCCATTCTGCGTAGCTACCAATGCGTTTGCCTGCGCGGTCAAATACACCACCAGCATTTAAAGATAGCTTGATTTCGCCAATGTTAATAACACCACGGTGTTGTTCGCCTGGCTTTAAGGCTGTTAAAATTCGGCGAATACGGTCTGGATCTTTGTGGAATTGGTGGATAGAAGAGCCCATCAATTTGTTCACATCAAACTCAGGGAATGTTTTACGAATATCTGCTGAGAGGTTTGCAAGGTTTTTAATACTTTGCTTGTTGGCATAACTTAATACGTCGTTTTCATCAGTAATAAGAACGTTTGTGCCAAGCCCTTCCATAGTTGAACTTAATGTGTTCGCTTGTTTTTCATCTTTAAACTGTTGTGTTACATCTTGCCATTCAACATATGTTGATATACGCGTACCATCTGTAGCAAACACACCACCAGCATTAAGTGATAATTTAAGTGTACCAATATCAATATATGCCTTGTGCTGGTGCCCTGGCTGTAAGGCACCTAATATTTTACGAATACGGTCTGGGTCTTTATGGAATTGGTGGATAGAGCTACCCATAAGTTTAGTTACATCAAAGTTTGCAAATGTTTTACGAATTTCTGGTGTAAGCTCTAGCAAGTTTTTAAAACTTTGTTTGTTTGCATAAGTAAGATTGTCGTCCATATCTGCAATAAGAATGTTTGTGCCTAGTCCTTCCATTGTAGAGCTTAGGGTATCTGCTTTTTGTAAGCTTTGAACCGTCTCTTCTTTGGACGAAATAAGGTTATCTCTCATAAGTGTCACATTTTGACACAATGTCCCGAGTTCATCTTTGTTGCGGCTAACAATGTGCACATTTAAATCACCTTGAGATATTTTAAGGAGTATATTGTTAACTGCATCTAACGGGTTCATAATGCGTTTTTCTGTGAGTAGTTTTAAACCAAACATTAAAATGCCGATAAATGCAATGAAGGCGATAAGAAGGAGTTCGCTTTTAGTTAAGACACTGGAGAGTTCATGGTGTGATATCTCTGCGCTTGTCTCATAGTCTTTTGAAAGATTGCTGAGCGCTAAAGAAAAGGCATTGTTATCTATTTCAACAGCCTCGTCAATTCTTTCTATGCTTGCACCCTCGCTCCTCATGATATCGACTGTTTTTATCTTGTTGTTATAGATATTTAAAAGGTTTGTTGTTTCTTTTAACATGGCTTCTTCATTTGAAGATAGAGAACCCATGTTTTTGAACTCAACAGAGTATTGATCTATGTTTTTGATATTGTTTTGAAGGTTATCAATAAATTGCTTCTCGGGTCTTACTATATAACTTTTAAAATTGTGTATAACGCCATTATAGCCAAATTCTGACTCTATTTTTTTGAAAAGAGTTTGTTTGTGTACGACATTTTTTTGGTAGTCTTGCCAGATACCTTCAACGTCCCTAAAGCTGAAATGTAGAAATGTTACACCACTAATAAGTAGCACGGATGCGACCCCTATAAAGTAGTATATCAAAGTCTTTATATTCGTGTTTGCAAGTAAGCTGCGGCTCATAATGTTTTCCTTTATAGGTTTTGTTTTTCTTATCATCATTAAAAGCCATATTTGCGTGTGTTGTGTATATTTAATGCACTAAAAAGATTGTGTGTTCGTCATACCTATGGCTAAAAGGGGCTGAATAATTCAAGTTTTATAATTTTATAAAATTGTTGTTATGGTTTTTGTCTTTTGTCTAACAAAGGTTGAAGACAAAATTGAGGTGCAAAAGTTATTTGATTTCTTGCCTGTATACATTCCATGTGATACAAGCCTACTATTAACTTACTATATATAGGAATATCTACCCATGCGTTACGGAGCACAAGTACAAGCCGCGATTGATCTTTATAATGAAATTGGCCGCACCAACACCCCCGCAGATAAGTGTATGTCTAATTATTTCCGTAATCGTCGTTTTATTGGTTCTAAGGATAAGGCAACCATTGCGGGACTTATTTATGGGCTGATGCGCCGTATGGGTGAAGTGGACTATTTGATCGAATCGGTTAAAGGCGATAAGTCTTACCGTATGCGTATTTTTGTTTACATGCTTTTAGATGGCTCTACAAAGCAACTTATCGAAAACATTTGTAGTGGTGACACCTTTGCGCCCGATCTCTTAAATAAAGAAGAAAAGAAAAATATTTCAGCTATTGATTTCGGTGCGCTACAAAGCGCGCCTGATTGTGCCAAATACAACTATCCACGTTGGATGGAATATAGCTTAAAGAAAGCGTATGGCAAAAAACTTCCTGAAATCATGGAAGCAATGAACCAGCAAGCAACGACAGATATTCGTGTGAATACGCTTAAATCCAATGTTGAAAATGTTCAAGCGGCATTATTAAAAGACGGCTTTGAAATGCGTCGCACACCTTACAGCCAAAACTGTTTGCGTATGGATGAACGTAAGTCTGTATTTGTGACTGAATCATTTAAAAAAGGTCATTTTGAAATGCAAGATGAAGGTTCTCAGCTTATTGCAGAGCTTTGTGGTGCAAAGCCTGGCGACAAGGTTGTAGACTTCTGTGCAGGTGCGGGTGGTAAAACTTTAGCGCTTTCAGCTATGATGCAAAACCGTGGCGGTCTTCAAGCGCTGGATATTCACGAGCGTCGTTTAAACGAAATGCCAAAACGTTTGAAGCGTGCAGGTGTGGGTAATGTACGCACCAGATGTATCAACTCAGAAAATGATAAATGGGTAAAGCGTAATAAAGAATCTCAAGACGTGGTGCTTGTTGATGCGCCTTGCAGTGGTGCAGGCACATGGCGCCGTAATCCAGATAGTCGCTGGAAACTAACACAAGAAACATTAAGCGAGCTGAATGATATCCAACATTCTATTTTGATGAGCGCTTGCCGCATGGTTAAAAAAGGCGGACGTTTGGTTTATGCCACTTGTTCAGTTTTAGAAGAAGAGAACGAAGATCAGGTTAAAGCATTCCTTGAAGCGCGCGATGACTTTAAAGTTGTGCCTGTGAATGACGTTGAAACAGGTAGCGCTATGCCTGTTATGGAAGGGGACTTTTTGAAGCTAAACCCTTATGACCACAAGGTTGACGGTTTCTTTGTTGCTGTATTCGAACGTACAAAAAGCTCGATAGAAGAAGCGGCAAAAACAGCGCCTAAAAAATCTGAGAAACAATCTGAAACTGAAGAAGTTTAGTTTAGAGAAAACAAAAAAAGCCTCACATATGTGAGGCTTTTTTTGCTGTTAAGCTCGATAGTTTAGTTTATTTTGAAGCATATAAGTTTGTGAGACAAACCGCTATACGCTAATTCAACATTTACTATGTCGCCTGTGTTTTTTTGATTAAACAAGGTTTCGTTAGTGTCACAGCGTGCTGTTTCACCTTCGTAGGCAATCTCTCAAGCCTTCACTGACATAGGTGTTTTATGAATGCTGTGCTTGACCCTTTGATAGCATCTGCTAAACTATATATAAGAGAACAAAAGGGGTTTTATTATGGATAAAAATTGGCAAGAAACATTAGTGGCTCCAACACTAAGTAAGGATGCGAAGCGTCTGGCGCATTATTACGCAATGTTGCATGACCTTGACTTGGCCAATATGTCGCTTGTGCGCATGGCACAGCATCAAAGCATGCGTGAACACGAAGACAGTGACACGGTGAGCGAAAATATCTATTTTGACTATGCTCTGATGCATTATTTCCGCTGTTTTGGTAAAGGTATACCAAGTTTAGGTGTGAAAGTTTTTGAAGCTTTAAGTGGCGAAAAACGCTTAGAGGCAAAGCGGTTACATGCCTTTTTTGAAGAAACGTACAATGCAAAATCAAAACGCCCCGACGATATATTTTCCTTGGTTAAAATTGGACTTGCTTTAGAAGAGGGCGAAAAGCAGGGTGTGCGTGATGTATTTTGGATGATGAATCGATTTCAAATTTGTAAGCCAGAATTGACAAAAGCTTTTAGTGGTTTGGTGATGGTGGTTAAAGATCAAGTGATAGAGCTTGTGAAAGAATCAACAGAAGCTTTGATCGCAGAGGCTGAAGCGGAAGGGCATGCATCGCTTTATGCTAGCGCTCTTAAAGCTGAAGAGTTTGCAAATAAAAAATATTCAGGCGTTGATAGCATAAATTTATCAAGTAATAAATAAGGGGACAGTTTTTTTTGGGGTTGTTGAAATTTATTCAAGGCTTTAAAGCTTATACGGTTGTGTGGCTTGTACTTTTTTTAGGTGTCAGTTTAACCGGCTCTTCGTTTTTTATAGAGCACGTTTTAAACGAGCAACCATGTCCCATGTGTTTGTGGCAGCGTTATAGCCACATGGTGCTTTGGGGCGCGGCATTGTTCTTTATTTTAACATGGAGAGTTTTTAAACATCCAGGTCTCGTTCTCACTGTATTTTTGCTTATTGGTGTTTACAGTGGCGGTGTTGGTTTATATCAAGGTGCAGGCCAACAGGGGTGGGTTGAATTACCTCAAAGCTGTACGGGCGGCGGGGTGCAGTTGTTAGATGTTGATAACCTATTATTGGCTTTAACCAATACGCCTAAAATTCCGAACTGTGCCGACATGGACTTTTCTGTTTTGGGATTAACACTGGCATGGTGGAACTTTATTATTATGCTTTCAATGGTTAGTTGTTTAACCATATGGTTGATTAAAAAAAGAAGATAATGGATAGAATTGATAAGGGGTAACACATTATATGAAAATTAAATTCAAAAAAATGCATGAGAATGCCGTTATACCAGCCTATGCTAATGACTATGCCGCAGGTTTAGATCTTTCTACATCGAAGGATGTTTTGGTGCAGGCGCAAGAAGCCATATTGTTACCAACGGGTATTGCGGTCGAAATTCCAGAAGGTTACGTGGGTATTTTAGCCTTACGTAGTTCCACACCTAAAAAGAAAGGTCTTTTTAGCCCACATGGTGTCGGTATTATTGATAGTGACTATCGCGGTGAACTTTTTGTACAGGTGGCTGCGATGAAGGAAGATATTATGATTAAGGCAGGTGAGCGTATTGCACAATTGGTTATTACGCCAGCCCGTAGTGTGGCCGGTGTCACGCTTACAGGTGTGGAAGAGGTGAGGGAGCTTACCTCAACACAGCGCGGTCAAGGTGGTTTTGGTTCTACAGGCTAATGCTTTTAAATGATACAAAAAAGCGGGCATAAGCCCGCCTTTTTTTATGTGCGGTTTTAAGGGCTATTCAGGTCCAATGTTAATAAAAACATTGCTGCCTGTTTTAGTGCTTTCAATAATAACTGCTACAAATTTACCTGGCTTTGCGAAGTAAAGGCTAGAAGTGGCAGACTGGAATGCGTTGACCATGCTCCAACCATTTGCAGCCATTTGCTCTTCGAAGAAGCGGTAGAGACTGTCAGCATCACCACTGCCTGAAAGGGTAATTTTACCGACAGTTTGTGTTGGACTTGTAAAGATTACACTTTTTTCAAGGTCAATTTTGTGTGTTGATGGGATGGCAATATCTGGAAAGGCTTTAATGACACCACTATCAAAAGTTCTTGTGTCGGTCGTCACTTTCTGTTCACCGTTTTCACCAAATGTGTGAATGTCTGGAGATTTGTAGTTGCCAGTACAAGCGCTTATTACTGCAGCAGTTAATATCAGTGGGAAAATGTGTTTCATCTTCTTTGCCTTTGTTTTGTAATTAAATAATTGTCACTATTTTGCTGCTAATCAGCTTTAAATGTCAATGTTTTGAAGGCTTGTTACCTTTATTCATCGTCTTGGTCTGTATCAAAAATGTTGCGGATATCCTCATGTGTGAAAGATTCTTCAGTGCCACTAAATTCGCACATCATAACGATAGGACCTTCCTTTAAAAGGTCTTTGCACTGGTCTTCGCCAAGGCTTAAAAGTGCCTTAACCATACGCTCACGGGTTTGAGCTGACGCAAAGTGCAAGTCATGCGGAGCGTAAACACGCACCTTATCTTCTGCAAAGAGGCGACCTAAAAGTTCTTGTTCAGAAATTGAACCTGGTAGAATTTCTTCTTCCTTCATGGTGGTTAAAATAATGGCGATACGGCGCCAGTCGTCAAGGTTAGGTTCTTTTTCAGGGAGCGCTTGTAAAAATATACAGCCGCATGAAAGTTTGCCGTCTTGTTCGCCTATTGTAACTTTAAAATAAGTGTTTAATTGAACAGAGTCATTAAAGTATTGCTCAACTGAGCTACTTACAGATGTTTTGTTAAGACCTACCAAGCTTTGATAGATGTTTTTAGTTTTGCCTTCGCCTTGCTCTACTGAAACTGCAAAAATGGCATTTTCTTCAATGAGGTTTTTATAGTTGAGTTTTTGTGTATCGGCATCGTCGTTTATTTTAGCATAAGCACGCAAGCTACCGTTTTTATCGCATTGTGAAACAAGTAAAGGTACAGGGCCTTGGCTTTGAATCTGTAAAGTTACATTCGCTTTGTTTTTAAGATCGTGCGTTAAAACAGCGCTTGCAGCAAGCATTTCTGCAAGCGCTTTGTTGATAAAATTTGTTTCAGCACTTAAGCACGGCACATGCTCTGAAAGGTTATTGATACGTAAGACCATGCCACGTACTGGCATGTTATCAAAAATAAAGGGTTGTATAATTCCTGATGCGTTTGACTTTATCTCAGACATTTTTTCCTCGGCTTATCAATAAATTAATTATACCCGAGGTTTTACTTGAAAAGGAGTTGTTTGTCTAGTGTTTGCTTAGGATGTTTTATGTATTTCAAAGAATTTTTCAACAGATTTTTTGGCAATGTATTTAATTTCATCTGCGCTGACACTGTCGATATAGCCACATAAAAGCTTGGTATGGGTAATGCCCTTACAGCTATAAATAAGGTCTTGTGCGGCTTGAGAGTTATCGTTAACCTTGATAAGCCCTATCGATTCAAGGTGTGATATGCGTGCGGATATTTTAGATATTAAACGCTCAATGCGTGATAAATAAATTTTACTTAACTTGGGGTTGTTGTAACTTTCAGCAATGGCAAGCCTGTGTAAACATATCCCTTCTTTTGAAAAGACAGGGCGCAATAAATTTACAATGAAATAGGTGAATTCTTCTTGTGGTGTACAGTCTTTTTTAGGCGGTTCAAATGTATTTTTAATATCTCTAAAAATATAGGTGATAACTTGATCAAATAAGTTTTCCTTAGAGCCAAAGTTGGTATACAACGTCTGCTTTGAAACTTGGGCTTTTTTAGCAATTTGAGCCATGTTAGCGTTGTTAAAACCCTGCTCTAAAAAAACAAGTGACGCTGCATGAATAATACACAGTTCTTTGTCGCTCATAGACGACTTGCTTGAGGCTATTTCTGTTTCTACTAAACTTAAGTGCGATTTTAACATATATTCACCCTGTATGGAGTTGTGTATAAAAAATATAAGTGTTGGTTGTATACTTTACAAGTATTCTGTGAATTTATGTAATTTAATAGATGGTTTTGTTTTATTTAACATTTCACTTGAAATATATAGGCGTGCTATTATATTTACATAGATAAAAAAATTTTGCGCCATGCACCTACCTTTTACGGAGTCAGAGTTATGACAAGCCTTGCGCCTATTAACGAACCAAAGCCTGGTGAGTTTTACGAAAGTACGGAACTAACACAAAAAGAAAAGGGATCGATAGAAACACATTACCAAAATTCTCTATCATCCGCGTTTCCATCCAACAATGATTATGGAATGGCAATGTTTGCTCATAGAGATAAGCCGACATATCAAGCTGCTAAAGATTACTGGACTTATTTAGAGAAGCAATCTGGTGTGGCTTTTTATGGTGACAATTATTGTGAGCCAATTAAAGAAAAGCCTGTAAACTAAATATATCGAATATATAGTTAAATGCCTCCATGTAGGGGCATTTTTTTATGTATACCTAGTTTTGAGTACCTTAACCCCATCTACAACTAACTTTAAAAATGTCTTTAATATTAACGATTTTACATGGCAGGGTAATACCCACGTCGAAACCGCAAAGGTTAATGCTATTAACAGGTATGGAATATTTTTATGGATTTATTAAGAATGGTGCCGAAGGAGGGAATCGAACCCACACTCCCGAAGGAACTTGATTTTGAGTCAAGCGCGTCTACCAGTTCCGCCACTTCGGCACAAAGATGTTCTTTGAACAGGCATAAAATGCGCTAAATCATTTTTTTTTGCAAGTGTTTTTGCGAGTATTTTTAAAAAATGTCTTTTATGTCACGGCATACTCTGTTTATTGTCATACTTTTAAACTGGTGTGTTTTTATTTTAAACAATTGATTTGTATGCGTTTTATTTATTATTCTGAGTTGGATGTTTTATATGTGATATAAGTGAAATATTGAGATATTTTAAGTAGATGTCTATAATTTCGAGTGTGTGATTTGTGTGAGCCCCTATAAATGAGGTGTGCAAAGACTTATAAATAAGACAAAGGTCAGGGAAAATGAGGTTTTTAATACTCTTTAGTTTAATTTTTACAGCGGCTATTGCTACTTTTGATGCGAATGCGCAGCAAAGGTTTTTTACGCTTTCGGGTGGTAGTACGGGCGATACTGCGAACGCAAAGCATGAATCGCAGATAAGCGAATTAGGCTCGCGTGCTGATGCACGTGACGGCTGTGGGACCTTTGGAATGCTTTATGGGGCAAGCGGTGATGGCACGCGTCATGCAAAAGCAAACAAGAGTGGTTGTGTTGAATCCTTTAAAATTGACGCAGAAGGCAATGTTGCATTAACGGGCGATGCTTTGGTTGCAGGCGATGTTTTGATTGGCGGTAAAAAAGTTCAAAAACATGCAGTGTCAGAAGCTGCTGTTTGTAAAGATTCAGAAAAACTGACATGGTCTGGTAACACATGGGTTTGTCAAGAAGAGGCCGACCCTAAAGTGGGTAACCTTGTTTCTGGTAAATGGTGTGCTGAAAGTGGTGGTAAAATTGTTTGTAACCAAGATAAACCAAGTAATGACCTTGAATTAGACCTTGCGCTTGAGGATGCTATTTTAAACGGTGTACGCGACTTTGCACGTAAGGGTGGCACACTTGCTTCTTGTGGTGGTGGTGAAGTTGTTATTGCGGATGGCACAACATTGAAGTGTGTTTCTCTTGATACAATTGCATCGGGTACGTTAACGCTTGATGACCTTTCGGACGTGAGCACTGGGTTGCCTGCAACGGAAGACCTTTTGTACTTTAACGGTACAGGTTGGTCAGCTGGAAGTATTGTTGAGCCTTTCGCTAAAGCTTCTATTGATAATTTAACAGCTGGCAAATGTCAGATTGGTGAAATTGTAACCTTTGATGGCGATAAGTTGACTTGTGTGGCCGATATTGGTGGGCCAGGTGACTCGCTGATTTTAGAAGACATGGCAGACGTTTCTGGAACAACAGATGCGACAGCAACAAACATTATGTATTTTGACGGTCAATACTGGAAAGCAGACTCAGAGCGTGACTTAACAGTAAGCGACTGGGCTAAAATTGCGAACCCAATTACGAATTTAAATGCAGGTCAGTGTGAGGCTGGTTATATGTTGACGTACGATGGTACACAGTTGACTTGTGTGGCCGATGCTGGTGGTGCAGCCGACCCAATGAACTTGGCAGATATTGCTGACGTAAGTTTAACAGCACCTGTCGATAACCATGTTCTAGCGTATGTGGGCGGTACTTGGGTAAACCAAATTGAAACAGATCCAAACGTTCAAGCCTTTGCGCGTACTTCAGATCCTCTGCCAACGTGTAGTGCTGACAATATTTTAACGTCAGATGGTACAAGCTTAAGCTGTGTGGCCGATGCAGGTTCTGCCGCAAATGGTATTGCGTTTAATGATTTAACTGACGTGAGTATTACGGCACCTGCCAACCATGACCTTGTGGTTTATAATGGTTCAGGTTTTGTTAATAAGTCAGGTGCTGCTTGTAGTGCGGGTGAAGTATTAACGTATGACGGTACAAACTTTTCATGTGTAAATGTAGCAAACAGCGGTTTGTGGACAAACAACACAACATACATTAGCCGTGGTAGTGCGCATGTTGTTAATGACGCGCAGGCTTTGCCAGCAGCCTTAACAGGTGCGGGTGCACGCCAACTTTGGTATCCAAGCAAGCAAGCTTTCCGTGCGGGTGAAGTAACAGGCGCGCAGTGGGATGATGCCAGTATTGGTAATTATAGTTTTGCTGTAGGTTCAGATACTCAGGCTACAGCGCAATATTCTTTTGCCGCGGGACATGGAAGTACAGCTTCTGGTACACGTTCAAGTGCTTTTGGTAGCTCTACAGCTCAAGGTGAAAATTCAGTTGCTTTTGGTAATAGTTATGCAGGGGGAGATTATTCAATGTCTCTAGGCCGTTCTGTTACTGTAGCTGGTGATAATTCTGTGGGTATTGGTCTTGATACGACATCATATACAGTTGCAACAAACAACACGATGGCCATTATGGGCGGTAAAGTGGGTATTGATACGGTCAATCCAGCTGCTGCACTTGAAGTGTCAGGTACAATTATTATCTCTAATGGCGGTGAAGTATGTAATGCTGTCCTAGAGGGCGCTATTCGTTATATTGGTGGAAATATTGAAATTTGTGATGGTTCATCTTGGGGCGGTATAACAGCCGGTTCTGTTGACTGGTATACGATTGCAAGCCTGCCAACGGGTGTTATTAATATTTCGAACACAGCATTAGATACAGCTGAACTTGCTGAGTTACAAAACATTGACAGTGTTTCTATTACAAACACACAGTGGAGTTACTTAGGTGCAAGTGATCAAGGTATTGCAACAACAGATAATGTAACATTTGCTGACTTAGCAACAACAGGGAACGCAACTGTAAACGGAACATTAGACGTGACAGGCTCAACATCGCTCAGCACACTTGCAACATCGGGTGACGGTGTTATAGGTGGTACGCTTACTGTGCTAGGTGCATTAAATGTCAGTGGTACACAAACCATTGACGGCGTGGTATTTGCTGGTGGCGGTATTGAAGCGACAGGTAACATTAGCGCAACCACATTTTCTGGTGACGGTTCAGGCCTTACAAACCTAGATGTAAGCTCAATGTCAATTGGATTAAACGATTTAAATGACGCCGCACATGACACGGATGACTTTTCAAGCCTATTTATTGGTGAGCTTGCCGGTGTGACAGATGATGGTGGTACAAATGGTAACCTTGCCATTGGGCATCAGGCGTTAAAATCAAACGTGTCGGGTGCGCAAAATATTGCCATTGGTAAGGACGCTTTGATGCGTAGTGTAGCTGCTAATAACATTGCTATTGGTATCAGAAGCATGGTGAATAACTCATCAGGGACAAGGTCAACCGCTATTGGTGTTGATTCGTTGTACTATAACGATACAGGTAATTCTAACAACGCGCTTGGTTATAGAGCTTTACGTTATAATAGTACAGGTTCAGGTAACTTAGCACTTGGTAATGAAGCTCAATACGGTGTGCTTGGTAGTTCAACAGGTAGTTTCAATACATCTCTTGGTGACAATGCTAACCAATTCTTAAGTTCAGGTAACTATAACATTGCGATTGGTGCAAAAGTTTCAGTTGCCGATGCAACGGCCGATTATCAACTTAACATCGGTGATACTATTTATGGTGACCTTTCAACTGATAAAATTGGTATTGGTAAAGTAAGTCCATCAACTGAACTTGACGTTTCGGGTACAGTAACAGCCACAGCCTTTGTGGGTGACGGTTCAGGCCTTACAAACTTAGACGTAAGCTCGATGGTGCTTAGCATTAATGACTTAAGTGACGCTCAGTATGTTTCAGAAACAACGCCAAGTATGTATTTAGGTAAATCTAGCGGTGGTTCTGACGACGGTAACAACCGTAACGTGGCTGTGGGGCACTCTAGCTTGTCTAAAAATACGTCAGGTAATCGCAATACATCGGTTGGTTTCCAAGCGTTAAACAACAACACCACAGGTTCAAACCATGTGGCTGTGGGACAAAATGCATTACTTGCAAATACAGGTGGTGCGGGTAACGTGGCTTTAGGTGACAATGCCTTTTCTAGCCTGGCTTCGGGTAATACAAATATTGGTATTGGTTATAGCGCTGGTTTAACCCAAACAGCGGGTACAAATAACATTGCCATTGGTGCCAACACAGTGTTCCCAAATACAACGGCTTCTAGCCAGTTAAATATTGGTAATACAGTTTATGGCGATATGATAAACAATAAACTTGCGATTGGTGCCAATGTTACAGGTGTTGACGCATCAACTCATGCCACACTTGATGTGTCGGGTACATTAAAAGTTGCGGGTACAGGGGCTGAGGTTTGTGATGCAGCAAACCATGGTGCTGTAAGGTTTAATATTGTAAACGGGCGTTTACAATATTGCCGACCCTAGCAGACAATAAGTGAAAAAAGGGCAAGTTTTAAAACGGAATAATGTAAAAAAATATTAAAATGTGTAAGTGCAAGTAAGGTTAAAGAAAATGTCATTTTTAAATAAATATAAATTACTATCAACGGTATGTTTGTCGCTTGTTGCGGGTGTCGCACAGGCGCAAGTTGCTACGTCTTGGGGCGATGTAGCTTTTTCAGGCACGCTCAATTCAAACGAACTTTGCTATACCGACGGTAGCGACATTATTTGTGACGCTGGCCTACTTGTTAATGGCGCAGCCGCTTTAGACGTTTCTGGTACAGTTTCAGCCACAGCCTTTGTGGGTGACGGTTCTGGTCTTACGGGTGTAGCAGCCATCATGGGCATTAACGACCTAACCGATGCAAAGCACGACACCGACGACTATTCAAGCCTATTTATTGGTAACGGTGCTGGTGCCAATGATGATGGGACAGATAATGCAAATGTCGGTATTGGTAAAAATGTTTTAAACGCT